>Ga0181529_10000011_pt1 | contig 229721 bp, 206 predicted proteins | sample PEATcosm2014_Bin_36_FD_119763 | JGI IMG/M metagenome (GOLD analysis project Ga0181529, IMG submission 119763) | Peatland microbial communities from MTU Mesocosm Facility, Houghton, MI, USA - PEATcosm2014_Bin10_30_metaG | ecosystem: Environmental > Terrestrial > Soil > Wetlands > Peat | place...
CCGGCCGCATCATGGCCATTCGCGCCCAGGGCAAGGCCGGCTTCGCCACGCTGCAACAGGGCGGCCAACGGTTGCAAATTTACGTCCGCCTCGACGCCGTCGGCGAGCAGGGTTTTGCGCTCTACAAACTCCTCGACATGGGCGACCACATCGGCGTCACAGGCTACCTCTTCCGCACGCGCACCAATGAGCTAACCATCCACGTCGAGACGCTCACCTTCCTGGCCAAGGCGATGCTGGCCCTGCCGGAAAAATTCCACGGCCTGGCCGATGTCGAGCTGCGCTACCGCCAGCGCTACGTGGACCTCTTCACCAACCTCGACGCCCGCGAGGTCTTCGTCAAGCGCGCCAGAACTCTCAAGGCCCTGCGCCAGTTCTTCGACGAGCGCGGCTATCTGGAAGTCGAAACGCCGATGATGCAGCAGGTCGCCGGCGGCGCGGCGGCGCGGCCCTTCACCACCCACCACAACGCTCTCGACCTCGACCTCTTTCTGCGCATCGCGCCGGAGCTTTACCTCAAGCGCCTGGTCGTCGGCGGCTTTGACAGAGTTTACGAGATCAACCGCAACTTCCGCAACGAGGGCGTCAGCACCCAGCACAATCCCGAGTTCACCATGCTGGAGTTCTACCAGGCCTACGCCAACTATCACGACCTGATGACGCTGACCGAGGAACTGATTGCGTTTGTCGCAAAAGAAGTAAACGGAACAACGATCACGAACTTCCCCATCCCCAAAGGACCTCGCGCCGGAGAAGTCGTCGAGATTGACCTGGGCAAATGGACACGTCTGACGATGCGCGAGGCGATTATCAAGTGGTGGCCCAAAGAAGCCAAAGCGCCGAGCATAAGTGATTTTGGAGACGTGACAACTTTCTCTCGCCAGTGTTTGGCTACTAGTCTCGCAATCAAGCAGCATCGGCAGTCACTTGGGGATAATAGAGATGCCGTTTTTGTTGTCGAACCTCAGCCGCTGACCGAGGCTGGCATGAATGCAGAAAAACTTGCAGATCTTGAAGTTAACTTCGAAGGAATCTCACGGATAATCCAATCCGAGGGAATATCAGGAAAAATTATCGCGGTATTGTTCGAGGCTCTTGCCGAAGAACATCTCATCCAGCCCACCATCATCTACGAATTTCCAACCGCGATTTCGCCACTCTCTAAGCAGAATCCAGACAACCCCGATTGGGTGGAACGCTTTGAGTTTTATATCGGCGGCTTCGAGCTGGGCAACGCCTTCAGCGAGTTGAACGACCCCGTCGAGCAGCACAAGCGCTTTGCCCAGCAGCTTGAAGAGCGCGCCCATGGCGACGAAGAGGCACATCAGATGGACGAGGATTACGTGCGCGCGCTGGCCTACGGGCTGCCTCCCACCGGCGGCGAAGGCATCGGCATCGACCGGCTGGTGATGCTGCTGACCGGCTCCAAATCCATTCGCGACGTAATTCTCTTTCCCTTAATGAGGCCGGAAAAACAGGGACTAAGGGACTAGGGACTAAGGGACTGAGGTGGATTCCGATGGGACAATCATTCAAAGATCTCCTCGCATGGCAACACGCCATCGAGCTTACGACCGAGATCTATAAACTGACGGCGACCTTCCCAAAGACGGAGCAATTTGGCATCACCAACCAGATGCGTCGCTCCGCAGTCTCCATTGCATGCAACATCGCAGAAGGTTATGGGCGAGCCACCAAAGGCGAGTACATTCAGTTCCTTGGCATCGCACGTGGCTCTTGCTCCGAACTCGAAACACAAATTATCATTGCTGGAAATCTCAGCTTTGGTACACCTGACAACCTCCAAAATTCTGATGCTTTATGCCACGATGTTAGCCGGCTGCTTAGCGCCCCTATGAAATCTCTCCGCGCCCAGCAGCAAACATAATAATCGAAGGCCCCGAACGGGCCGGTCCCTCGGTCCCCTGGTCCCTTGGTCCCTGGAGTACTATGAACATTCTCTTCATCGGCGACATCTTCGGCAGCGCGGGACGCCGCATCGTGCGCGAGCACATCGGCCATCTGCGCGAGGCGCACTCGGTCGAGCTGGTCGTCATCAACGCCGAAAACGCCGCCGGAGGCTTTGGGATTACGCCGTCGCTGGCCGAGGAGCTTTTCGATCTAGGCGCGGACGTGCTGACCACCGGCAACCACGTCTGGGACAAGCGCGAGCTGATCGATGCGATGAACTCGGCACCCTCCGAGAGCCACGAGCGCGGGCGGAGAATCCTGCGCCCGGCGAACCTGCAACCGGGCGTTCCCGGCTATGGCGTTTATGAAGGAACAACGCAAAGCGGTACGCCCTACGCAGTGATTCAGCTCCAGGGATGCGTCTTCATGAATACCACCAACGACCCCTTTTATGCCGTGGATACGCTGCTCAAAGAGATCAAGGCCAAGGTCATCGTGGTGGACTTTCACGCCGAGGCTACCAGCGAGAAGGTTGCGATGGGCTGGCACCTGGATGGTCGCGTGACGGCGGTGCTGGGCACGCATACGCACGTGCCGACAGCCGACGAGCGCGTACTGCCCGGAGGGACCGCCTACCAGACCGACGTGGGCATGAGCGGCCCCTATGACAGCGTGATCGGCGTGGAGCGGGAGCTGGTGCTGAAGAAGTTTTTGACCGGAATGCCCAGCAAATTCGAGGCCGCCAAAGGCAACCCCAAGATGTGCGCCGCGCTGATTGCCTGCGATCCTGCGACCGGCCGCGCCACGCGGATTCAGCGCATTATGCTGGGTGAGTAGCAGGGCAACTCCGCGCCTCGCCAGACGCCCATCACTCTGCCATGCGAATCTTTGCCTTTGTCGTCGGCTAGCTCCCGCAGCGGCTCCGGAAAGTTATAGGGCGGCTTCAAAAGATTGATCCGGCGGTAATCGCCATCCTGAATATCGGTGTTGAACCACAGGCACCTGTCGTTGGTGAGCAGAACGTATTGGAAGCCCGCGGCCTTGATGTTGCGCAGCAACTGCAATCCATGATGAAAGGAGAGATGGAAGAGAACCTCACGGCAGAGGGCAACATCGCCGCAGGGAATCGCCGAGCCGCTTGCATCCATGCACAAGAATTTGCGCCGGTGGCTTGCATATGCGGCATTGTGCGCATCAATGAGCTGAGGAACCACATCGATGCCTAAGTAGTCGAAATCTCCTTCAACGTTGCGCATCCAATTGAAATCGCCACATCCGATGTCAACCAGCTTCCGGCAGCCGGTCTCGCGGAGAAACTCCGACAGTTGAACGATCAATTCGCTGGTTGCAGCTTTTGTCGAACCTGTGCCCGATAAACTATCCTGACTGCCTTCCACGACCCAGGCATGACTGGTGTAAATATGCGAAAAAATATCGGATAGATTGCCCAGGCGCTTGTGACTGGTCGACCGCCCACGCCAGCGACGCAGCAGGTCCACGGCGCCGGCAAGGCCGCAGCGCAAGAGAATATGGCGAATCAACTCCCTGACCATCTGCGTTTTCTTGCCCACTCCTTCGAAACCTCCCATTGCAAGAATAGATGCTGAAATCGCGCGCGATCGTTGCATGAAGCATCAATTTGCACTCTCTCTTCCAGCCGTGTCCTGCATTGACACATTATCATTTTGGGATGCGCTCCTTGCCGCACCCGACGCTCCCGCTGGACTGCTCGCTGCTCAAGCCGGGCCTGCGCCTCGCCGTTGGCCTCTCCGGCGGGGCGGACTCCGTGGCGCTGCTGCGCGCACTGGCGGAGCAGAGCAAGGAGTTGGGGCTGGTCCTCCACGCCGCTCACTTGCATCACGGCTTGCGCGGCGAAGAGGCCGACGGCGATCTGGAGTTTGCTCGCGAGCTGGCGGCGGAGCTGGGTCTTCCCTTTCACGAGGCATGGGTGGATTGCTCGGCCGAGGCAAAAGCCTGCGGCGAGACCATCGAAGAGGCCGCCCGCCGCCTGCGTTATGGCTGGTTTCGGCAACTGATAGCTGCGGGCGAAGTGGACGCAGTAGCCACGGCGCACACGCTGGACGACCAAGCCGAGACGGTTCTGGCCAAGTTTTTGCGCGGGGCATGGACCGAGGGGCTAGGTGGCATTCATCCGGTGGTCGAGTTCCCAGAAGGCCGCATTCTCCGCCCGCTGCTTGCCGCCACGCGGGTCGAGATTGAGGCCTATCTCGCCGCGTTGGGCAAGGAATGGCGCGAAGACTCGTCGAATCGCCACCTTACCTTCACGCGCAATCGCATTCGTCACGAGCTGCTGCCGCTTCTTGAGGGTTGGAACCCGCGTTTACGCGAGCACCTGGCACAGATGGCCGCGCTGGCTCGCGATGAGGAGGCTTGGTGGAGCGCGGAAGTGGCGCGGCTTGGGCCGCAATTGCTTCTGCATGGACGTCCAGTCCGAGGCGGTGGCCGCGAGGCCTGCGGCGGGTTGTCAATCGACGTGACCCGTCTGGCGCGGCTTGCTCCGGCACTCCAGCGGCGGCTCTTGCGCCTCGCTGCTAAGGAGATGGGTGCGGCCATCGACTTCCCCGCAACCGAGACGCTGCGTTCGCTGGTGCTAGCTGGACGTGCCGGACAACGATTGGAGTTATCTCAGGGCCTGCGCGTCGAGCGAACTGCGCGGGAGTTGCGGCTGGCGATTCTTCCGGTGTCGCCGAGTGACACGGAGGCAGCTGCCGAGTACACGCTGTCAATCCCAGGCGTGGTCACGGGATTCGGAGTGCGGCTACGGATCGAAGTCACTGAACCGGTACAGTGCCAGACGGCCACGCTGCGTAACTGGCGTCCGGGCGACCGAGTCCTTCTGCGCCACTCTTCCGGGCCGCGCAAGGTGAAAGAGATTCTGGAGCGCCTGCACGTGACTGGATCAGACCGCGCCGGATGGCCGGTTCTCGAAGTCGATGGCCGCATCCTCTGGATGAAAGAGGTTGAAGTGGAGCCGGTACCGGAAATCCACGTCTTGGCTGCCTGCGATTAGGTCGAAGCCCTGCGAGTTCCCGGAATGAAAATCGCCATGATGAATGACCTTCCATATCCACGGAAACCGGCCCACAGATTGCTACAAGTTTGTCTGCCTGGAGAGTACAATCAGAGTAACTGCTCATCCGGGCGGCAACGTAGGGGTGTCTTCGTAGAAGTCTGATGCATTTTCTGTGACTTAACGGAAGGTACCGGCGTCTAACGGATGAAGCAAACGGTGCTGGAGTCCCCGCAGAGCGGCATCTCCAGCCCCGGAAGAGAGGAATCCTGGTGAATTCGACCGCTAGAGCGATCATGTTCTGGGTGCTGATCGGTGTCTGCCTGATGGTGCTATTTGGCTGGATGTCGAAGGGCGCGGGCATGGGAGGCAAGGACACGGAGATTTCCTACTCCGACCTTGTGAGCAAAGTGAAGCAAGGGCTGGTCATGGATGCCGAGGTCCAGGGCACGGAGTTGCATGGCCACATGAAGGCCACCCCCAAAGAGCAGTTCCATACCTACGTGGGAGAGCACCACGAGCAGCTCGATGACGCTTTTCTGGCCCTCGATCCAACGCAGACCCACTACAACAAAAAACCCGAGCAAAGCAATCTGATCCCTGCGCTTCTGGTCAACGGGCTTCCCATCCTTCTGATTGGCTTCCTGTTTTTCTTTTTCATGCGCCAGATGCAGTCGGGCGGCAACAAGGCGCTCTCCTTTGGCAAGAGCCGCGCGCGCCTGCTCTCCATGCAGCAGAAGAAGATCACCTTCAAGGATGTGGCCGGCGTGGATGAGGCCAAGGAAGAGTTGAAGGAGATCATCGAATACCTGAAGGAGCCGGCAAAGTTTCAAAAGCTCGGCGGACGCATTCCCAAGGGCGTGCTGCTGGTGGGTCCTCCGGGAACCGGCAAGACGCTGCTTGCGCGCGCCGTGGCCGGCGAGGCCAATGTGCCCTTCTTCTCCATCTCCGGCTCGGATTTCGTGGAGATGTTTGTCGGCGTGGGCGCAAGCCGCGTGCGCGACCTCTTTGAGCAGGGCAAGAAGAACGCGCCCTGCATCATCTTTATCGACGAAATCGACGCCGTGGGCCGTCATCGCGGTGCCGGCCTTGGCGGCGGGCATGACGAGCGCGAGCAGACGCTGAATCAGCTTCTCGTCGAGATGGACGGCTTTGAATCCAATGACGGCGTGATTCTAGTGGCCGCCACCAACCGGCCCGATGTGCTGGACCCAGCGCTGCTGCGCCCAGGGCGCTTTGACCGCCGCGTGGTTGTTGGCCTGCCCGATGTGCGCGGCCGCGAAGAGATTCTGCGCGTCCATGTGAAGAAAGTTCCCGTCTCCGAAGACACCAACCTCAACGTACTGGCTCGCGGAACTCCAGGCTTCAGCGGAGCCGACCTGGCCAACATGGTCAACGAGGCCGCCCTGAGCGCAGCACGCCAGAATCGCAAGCAGGTCGTTATGTACGACTTTGAGTTGGCCAAAGACAAGGTGCTGATGGGAGCCGAGCGCAAGTCCATGCTGCTGACCGAAGAAGAGAAGCGGGTGACCGCCTATCACGAGGCCGGTCATGCGCTGGTCTCCTTCAAGCGCGAGCACTCCGACCCCATCCACAAGGTCACCATCATTCCTCGCGGCATGGCGTTGGGCGTCACTATCTTTTTGCCAGGAGACAGGCATAATTACACGCGGGAGTATCTAGAAGCCAATCTGGCCATCTCCTACGGCGGACGCGTGGCCGAAGAGATATTCCTCAACCAGATGTCCACCGGCGCGGGCAGTGATATTGAAAGCGCCACAGACCTGGCCCGACGCATGGTCTGCGAGTACGGCATGAGCCGCCTCGGTCCGCTCACCTTCGGCAAGAAAGAGGAGCAAATCTTCCTAGGCCGCGAGATCGCACAGCATCGCGATTTCAGCGAGGAGACGGCGCGGCAGATTGACCTTGAAGTGCGCCGCCTGATCGACGAAGCATACCAGTCGGCCCACACCATCGTCGAAGCAAATGCCGACGCCATGCACCGCATTGCCGCAGCCCTATTGGAACGAGAGACCATCGACGCCGAGGAGGTCAAGATGCTCATCGATGGCCAAGAACTGCCCCCGATGCGCTCCAATTTGGCTACGCCCTCTGACACCGGCAGACCTGACGTGCAGCAGGTTCTCAAGCCGGAGAGCCGCGGACCAGGCTATCCCGAGGGTTCGCCCTCGCCGGCATAGATGGCCCTTCAACAATCCGGCAGGCGAGGAGAGCTACCTCTCCTCGCCTGCCACACCACTTGGTATGCGTGACCGCACAGGACGCTTCCAAAAGTAGCGCAACCAGCGGCGGGTATTGGCCCTCAAGCAGTTGCGCTAACTTCGTTCATCGTGTCCCGTCTCGACGGGACTTTCACCCATAAAATACGCCCAAACCGGGCACACGGCAAACGCGCAACAGATTAGGCTGGGGGCTGTAATTTCATATGGTAAACTATTTCTAATGTATTTTTACTGCGCACACACCCCCCATATCTCCTAGCGTCTTACATTTGTGCCGCCAGTATGGTATTCACTCGGCTAAGTAGTTAGTACAGCAGCATTCGCCGTGGCGAGGGACGCTGTGACGGGAACAGTCTGCGGCCGCATGGGACGCAGCCATCCGGCAGATAGCCAGGAGCGCGGAATCGAGAACTCCGACCAGCCGCAATCCACACATACCTTCACGTCGGGCGAGGGCGTCATGGGCGGATGGCTGAGTGTGCGATGGCAGTTGCGGTAGAGACGTATCTCAGCCGGAACAACAAACAAGGAAGTAGACTGGCACTTCGGGCAGATCATGGGTAAACCTCTGGGACAAAAAAACAGAAAATGCAATCACTACAACTACAGGGGAGAAGACAACTGTAAACTCCTTAATGCACACTTTTCAACAGCTTTCTGATTAATTTGAATCAACTAACCTTAAATATTACATTTAGAGGCAAGATCGATTTTACTATATGAAATAGTATTTAAGTATAGTTGGCCGCGTTTCCTCGATGCATCGTTTGAATTCATCGATAGAGAAGTACTATCTCGAATCCTCTGTCTGAGTCTGCCTGGGCTTGGAAGCGCCGTTGGAAACACTGTTGGGAGTTGTCGTAGCGCCACTGCCGACGTCGGCCTTGCTCTGTAGTCGCGCCTTCACGGTGTCTAACTCCTCTGTGTTCAATGCCAGATAACCTTGCGCGGGCAGAATTCGCGCGATCTCCTCTCGTGTGCGCTGGATGCGGTCAGGGATCGACGGATGGCTGCCAAAGGTCTTAATTACTGAGCCGGACCTGACCTGACCGCGCTGCTGCAACGCCTGCAACCGCTCAAAGTAGCGAATATAGGCCTGCGGATCGTACCCGGCGCGATACATATATTGCACGCCTAGGTAGTCGGCCTGCACCTCAAACTCCTGCGAGTACTGCATGAAGGCTGCTGGTACGCCGACGCCAGCCCAACCACCGGCCATCACCAGCGGCATAGCGCCCAATTGCGCGTAGTTCATCCGCGTCATCCCTCGTGTGGCGTGGTGGGCGCAGACGTGTGCAATCTCATGCGCCATCACGCCCGCCAGCTCCGCCTCGTCGCCCGCGTTGCGAATCAGACCCGCCGTGACATACAAATACCCGCCCGGAAGAGCAAAGGCGTTAATCTCTTCGGAATCGATCACCCGAATTGTGAACGAAGCCTTACAGTCGGAGTTGCTGACGAGCCTCTGCCCCATGCGGCTTACGAACTCGTTTACCACCGGGTCGTTGACGAGCGGGACGTTCTTCTCAATCTCTGCGGCGTAGAGTTTACCCATGCGAGCTTCAGTCGCAGCTGAATACCAGTTCCCTATACCGCGACGACCTATCCTGCGCCTGCCCACAGCATTCACGTCGTCGATCGAGCCGGACTTAACGGTGAGCTTGGGACTAGCGGCGGGATTACCGAACGGTGGCGCTGTCGACGGAGCGAACTGCGCCGATAAATGCACCGCCAACACAAACGCCATCCCCGCCAACGTTATTGCACGGCGGAATCTCTTCACTCGTCTCACCTATTACACTCGTTTTCTACCGTCCGGCCTCCTCCAGAAAACGCACCACCGATTCGATGCCCAGCTCAAAGTTCTTAAGGTGGAACTTTTCGTTGGGGGCGTGAATGTTGTCGTCGGGCAGGCCGAAGCCCATCATCACGCTAGGGACGCCGAGATGGCGGTCGAAGTCGCCGACGATGGGGATGGAGCCGCCGCTGCGGATGAAGACTGTCTCTTTGCCCCAGACCTCTTTGAGGGCGCGGGTGGCCGCCTGGATGTAGGGATTATCGACGCGAATCAGGCAGGGATCTCCGGAGTGAATCAGGCGCACCTCAATGTCGACGCCGACGGGGGCGACCTTCTCGACATACGCCTTGTAAAGGGCAAATGTCTTGGCCGGCGTCATGCCGGGAACCAGGCGCATGGAGACTTTGGCCAGGGCTTTGGCGGGGATCACCGTCTTTGCGCCCGCGCCGATGAAGCCGCCGGGGATGCCGTGCACGTCGAGCGTGGGCCGCGCCCAGGTGCGCTCCAGGACGCTGTAGCCAGGTTCTCCGACCAGGGTACGCGAGCCGACTTCGGAGATGCGATAGTGCTCCTCGTCAAAGGGCAAGCTGCGCCAAGCGGCCAGCTCCTCGGGGCTAGGGGGGATGATGTCGTCGTAGAAGCCGGGGATGAGGATGTGACCGTCCTCGTCCTTGAGGCGGGCCAGCATCTGCGCCAGAGCGATGAAAGGATTGGGCGCCGCGCCGCCGTACATTCCGGAGTGGAGATCGGTCTTGGCACCGCGGACTTCCAGTTCGGTATAGATCATGCCGCGCAGACCGACGCAGAGGGTGGGCAGACCGGGGGCGAATAGCTCGGTGTCGGAGACCAGAGCGAAGTCGGCCTTCAGATCGGCGGGCTTGGAGGCGACAAAGGCCTCAATTCCCTCCCCCCCCACCTCCTCTTCGCCTTCGAGAATGACGCGCACGTTGATGGGCAGCTTGCCGGTCGCGGCCAGCAGCGATTCCAGAGCTTTGATTTGCGCCCAAACCTGGCCTTTGTCGTCGCAGGTGCCGCGGCCGTAAAGGTTGCCGTCGCGCTCGGTTGGCTCGAAGGGCGGCGAGAGCCACTCGTTCTCGGGATCGATTGGTTGCACATCGTAGTGGCCGTAAAACAGGGCTGTCGGTTTACCGGCTGCGTGCAGCCAGTCGGCGTAGACCATCGGGTGGCCTTCGGTTTCAATCAGCCGCGCGTGCTGCATGCCGATGCGGGTCAACTCGGCGGCAAGCGTCTCGGCGGCGCGACGGCAGTCGGCCTTGTTCTCCGGCAGCGTGGAGATGGAAGGAATGCGCAGCAGGCTATTGAGTTCATTCAGAAAGCGGGGCTGGTTCTGGCGGGCGTAGGCTACGGCGGGCGATGGCATGGGGAAACTCCCTTCAATTCATCCGACAGGGGAAGTATAGACTGCGGAGGCTCTCCCTTGCCCATTCTGAGAACGTGCCTTATTTGTCTTCGATAGTCACTTCAGTGCCAAAGAAAATATGTGTTTGAACAAGCCGTACAAATGCGGGGTAGTCACGCTTGAAAGCTGCTTCGTTGACAGAACTCATCACATACATAATGAAGACTTTTAACGAGTCGACATATGCAACGGCTTCATAGCGGTTATAACCGCCGGGAGCATACAGGAGAACCTGTGCGTTAAGAGAACCAATCCTGATCGGCTCGCCTTTCTTTACTACAGCTGATTGCACGTTCTTTTTCACATTGTCTGCATCTAATGCCATGAAACGCGCGACCGTATCGTTATCATCCTTCTTTGCGGATGTATTGACGTACATAAATGTGCCTGAAACCCGAGCCGACTCCCAGGATGAACCATTGGGATAGAGTATGGCGAAAAGACCCATTTGTTTTCCAATTTCGTTATCCAAAGTCCAACCGTCAGAAGCGCAAAACGAGAACCAGTGCGATTTGCCGTACATAATCCCGCATTTCGCATCATCTCTGGACTTGTCGTGTATTTCCTTCGCATTGGGCGGAGCGGGGTTCTGCGCGCCAAGCGATGCGGCAAAGACCACCAGCAAAAACATTCCTCTAATCAGGTTTTTCATGCACATATCCTATCAGCGTAGCGATAAACGCAGGCGGCTAATCCTGCAAGAAAAGCCGCCTACATTCACGACAAACCGGTTAAACAGCCTTTACTTGCCGGTAAACTCCTGCGAAATCTTTGCCAGCGCGTCCCAGTTATCGGTACGGAAGGGTGCGGCGGGCAATCCGGCAGCGTTGTATAGGTTGCAGCCGATGGGATAGTTGTCCCACGCATAACGCACCGCGACCGGAGCGGCCACCTTGCTGCTCTTTACGACGACCGAGTTGCCGACGATGGTAGCCTCCGCATCGACGAACTGCTGATCGGCGCCCGCAATCTGGAACCACATCAGCGGGCCAGATTTGGCGACCAGTCCCCCACCCAGATGCGTGAATTCCAGGCGGATGGCGCTGCCTTCCACCTTCATCGAGCTATAGCGCGGACCGGAGAACTCCAGCTTTTTGCCGTAGACATTGGCCAGCGCAATCAGTGTCAGGCGCTCGCCCACCGGCGCTTTGTTCTTGGGATGCACGTTGTCGGGATCGCCGACATCGATGGTGACTGCCAGCCCAGAGTTGGGCAGCGATAAAATCTGCGCCTGCCCTTCGCGCACCATGGGATTGTTACTCACATTCTTCAGCGCGGGCAGCTGCACCGCATAGAACGGGAAGTCGCCCTCGCCCCACAACTGACGCCACTGCTTCACCAGCGTCTCCATCACGTGCGGATAGAGCAGCACCCCAGCCTTGTTGCCGACAATGGATTCACCCTGGTACCAGATCGCGCCGCGGATGGCATAAGGGATTACCGTATGCAGCATCCCATTGAAGAGCACCGTTGGCTCATGCTGGTCCTCGACCGGGTCGCGCATCGGCCCTGGTCTCGCCGATGAGCGGCCGTTGATTGTCTGCGGAGCCGGCGGCGCATCGGCTGCCGGTACCCCCGGATGCGCCTTGTAGAAATTTTCCAGCGCATCGAAGCGGTCCAGCATTGGCTTCATCTGCGGGTCGGCGGCAACGCCCTCGCGCGGCACCCAAGCCTCGGCGGTGCTGGCGCCGTAAGCCACCGTCAGGATGCCCACGGGCACATTCAATTTCTGTTGCAGATCGCGGGCAAACAAGTAGCCCACGGCGGAGAAACCAGGAACCGTCTCCGGGCTGCATATCTTCCACTCGCCAATTGCGTCGTCCAGAGGCGTATAGGACTTCTTCTCCTTCACCGTGAACATCCGGATCTTAGGATAATTTGCGGCTGCGATCTCCTTCTCTTCATCCAGCATTCCGGCATAATATGCCGCTTTTTTAGAAACCGTGAACGCCATATTCGACTGGCCGGAGCCTAGCCAAACCTCCCCAATCAGCACATCCTTGATGGTCAGCGAATTTTTGCCCTGGATTTGCATCTCATAGGGTCCGCCGGCCTTCAGCTTGCGCAGGTGCAGCATCCACTTGCCGTCGGCTCCGGCAGTGGTGGAGCGAGTCTGCCCGTTCAGCGTAACCTTCACCGCTTCGCCTGGATCGGCCTTACCCCAGACCGGTACAGACTTTCCGCTTTGTAGAACCATGTGGTCGCTGAAGAGGGCCGAAGGCTTCACTTCAGCGGAGATAGCTACCGCAAACATGACGAAGAAGCACGATACCAGCACACCAAAACGCTTTTGCATAATCTCCTTACGCTCGCCAGTTCGATAGAATAACAAATTCCTGTGGCAAAGCGGACGAAGTGAATATAACCGTGTGCTCTGAAGGTGGTCAAATGCGAGGGTGAGATGTCCTCCTTCTCCGCACGGTACTCTTAAGAGAGATGCCTCCTATTCTCAACGCGCAGTCGGTGACCAAACAGTTCGGTGCCAAGCCGCTCTTTCTCAACATTTCTCTCACCGTCGAGGAGGGCGACCGCATCGGGCTGATTGGTCCAAACGGGGCGGGCAAGTCCACGCTGCTGGCGATCCTGGCCGGACATGTTGAGCCGGACTCTGGCGAACTGGCGGTGCGCAAGCGTGCCCGCGCCGCCTATGTGCCGCAGGATTCGCGCTTTGCCGCAGGCCTGACGATCCGGCAGGTTTTGGAGAAAGCGCTGGCTGCCGCGCAGGTCAACGAGAGTGAGCGCGAAGGCCGGTTGCGGGAGTTGAGCGGCCGCGCCGGATTTGCGGACCTGAATGCCGAGGCCGGGTCGCTGAGCGGCGGCTGGCGCAAGCGGTTGGCGATCACCGAGGCGCTGGTTTCGGAGCCTGAAGTGATGCTGCTGGATGAGCCGACCAACCACCTCGATCTCGCCGGGATTGAGTGGCTGGAGGAAATGCTTGCCTCGTCTTCATTTGCCGCCGTCACCGTCAGCCACGACCGCTATTTTCTGGAAGCTACATCCAGCGAAATCATCGAGCTGAATCGGATTTTTGCCGATGGATTGCTGCGCGTGAAAGGCAACTTCAGCCGCTTTCTAGAGGAAAAACAGGCCTATCTGGAGTCACAGAACCGCCAGCAAGAGAGTTTGCGCAACCGCGTAAAGACCGAGATCGAGTGGCTGAGACGCGGACCCAAGGCGCGGACGACCAAATCCAAGGCGCGCATCGACACCGCCAACGCGATGATCGGCCAACTGGCGGAGATGAATGCGCGGACTGCGCTCTCCACAGCAGACATCGATTTTGACGCCACGCTGCGCAAGACCAAGCGGCTGGTAGAGTTCAAGGATGTGGCCTGCGATCTGCCGGGACGGCGCTTGTTCGATGGGCTGAACTTTAATCTCATTGCGGGGATGAAGGTCGGGCTGGTGGGGCCTAACGGCAGCGGCAAGACGACGCTGCTGCGGCTGCTGAGAGGCGAGATTGAACCGGCGGCGGGTACGATTCGGAGAGCAGATGCACTGCGAATCGTCTATTTCAGCCAGATGCGCGAGTTGGATGAGAGCCTTACACTGCGCCGCGCGCTGGCACCTGAGGGCGATGGCGTTCTGCACCAGGGACGGCCGGTGCACGTGGCCAGTTGGGCGGCGCGCTTTCTCTTTACCAGCGAGCAGCTCAACCAGCCGGTGCGCAACCTGAGCGGCGGCGAGCGGGCGCGGGTACTGATTGCGAAACTGATGCTGGAGCCGGCGGACGTGCTGCTGCTCGATGAGCCAACCAACGATCTGGACATTCCCACGCTGGAGATTCTGGAGGAAAATCTACTGGATTTTCCCGGCGCTCTGGTGCTGGTGACGCACGACCGCTACCTGCTGAATCGCGTCTCTTCGACCGTGTTGGGACTCGATGGTCGTGGCCACGCCGGTCGCTTTGCCGACTATGCGCAGTGGGAAGATTGGCTCGCGGAACAGAACGGAGACGAGCAGAATCAGGTTAAAGCGAGCCGCAAGGCGGACGGCTCTACTTCGGCACAGCGGACAGGTTCAGCACAGGCTGGGGGGGCGAAGAAGAAGCTCAACTATCTTGAAACGCGCGAGTTTGCCACCATCGAACTGCGGGTCGAGGTCTCAGACGCACGACTGGCTGCCGCACACAGTCGCGTCGAGCAGCCGGAGATTGCCACCGACGCTACCGCACTTCAGGAAGCACTCAAACAGTTGGAGGCGGCGCAGCACGAGAACGATGCGCTCTATGCTCGCTGGGCCGAGTTGGCAGAGAAGACAAGCTAGCTACACTTCGGTTCCCTTGTCAACCGCGTCGAAGATGGCGTTGAGATTCACATCACACACAATTGCAGCCTGCTGTCATCTCCATACCGATAGATGCATTGTGGAGTATTTCCATTCGCCATCAAAAAAAACATGGCCCCAAGAAATAAACGCCCCACCCAAACGGGTGAGGCGTTGGTAATTATCGACCATAGAAATACGTTAGCCGCACCGCAGGTGCCTCAGTCGTAGTATTCAAGACCGAGGTGGGTGATGAGGTCGGCACCCATGATGTGGCGAAGGGTGTTTTTGAGCTTCATCAACTGGATGAAGAGATCGTGCTCGGGGTAAAGGCCGGGGGCGGATTGCGGTGACTTGAGATAGAAGCTGAGCCACTCCTGAATACCGATGGAGCACAACTCCGGTGTTCGCTTGGCCAGGTCAAGGAAGAGCACTAGGTCGAGCGCGACGGGAGCGGCGAGGATGGAATCGCGGCAGAGAAAGTTGACCTTGATCTGCATCGGATATCCCAGCCAGCCGAAGATGTCGATGTTGTCCCAGGCTTCCTTGTCGTCGCCGCGGGGAGGATAGTAGTTGATGCGAATCTTGTGGTAGAGATCCTTGTAGAGGTCGGGGTAAAGTTCGGGCTGGAAGATGTACTCCAGCGATCCCAGCTTCGAGACTTCCTTGCTCATGAAGGATTGCGGGTCGTCAAGAACCTCTCCATCGCGGTTGCCCAGGATGTTGTCAGAGAACCAGCCCCGGACGCCCAGCATGCGCGCCTTGAGAGCGGGAGCCAGAAAGGTCTTCAAGAAGGTCTGACCGGTCTTGAAGTCCTTGCCGCAGATGGGCGCGGCATATTTCTTCGACAGGGCAACCATGACTGGGAAGTCCACCGTAAGCCCTGGAGCGCCGTTGGCAAAGGGCACACCCTCAGTGAGCGCCGCATAGGCATAAATCTGCGAGGGCGCAATCCCAGGGTCGTTGGCTTCCAGACCCGCCTCGAAGGCGTCTATCGTCTGATGCACAGCCGTCGGCTCAAGGTAGATTTCTGTGGAAGCGGCCCAGATCATGACGACACGGTCCACGGTCTTGCGGAAAGCTTGGATGTCGGCACGGACTTGCTCGGCGAGGTCGCGCTTGTTCTTGCCCTTCTTGACATGGGAACCGTTGAGGCGCTTGACATAGAACTGGTCGAAGACGGCCGGCAGCGGCTTGATCGTCTCCAGATATGGTTTCAATTGCAGCAGCGTCTTTTCGTCCAGCACCTTGGCATGGGCGGCGGCTTCGTAGACGTTGTCCTCGAAGATGTCCCAGCCGGTGAAGACCACATCCTTGAGGTCGGCCAGCGGCACAAAATCCTTGACGCGCGGCGTGTTATTGTCGGTGCGCTTGCCCAGGCGAATCGTGCCCATCTGGGTGAGCGAGCCGATTGGCTTGGCCAGTCCACGGCGAACGGCCTCGACGCCAGCGATCATGGTGGTGGAAACGGCGCCCAAGCCGACGATCATCACTCCCAATTTACCAGTGGCGGGCGCAATCTTGCTTGCTGTCTTTTGGCCGCCTTTGTCTTCAGTTCCCATTGCTTCTCCTAACCTTCGTTGATTTCAATCCTGCAAAACTCATCTTGCGGCAACCGAAACAGTGTACGCCTTGCGGGGTACGCTCGTCTTATCGCCGCCTTAACTGGCAGATTACGCGGCCTCCGCCTGCCTGCCGCGCCTCAGGTGCGACCAGACAAACCAGGCAATTCCGACCACCAGCACTAACTCCACGCCCAAGTGGAAGCGGTGGAAGGCGGCGTGAAAGCGCGGGTCCGTGTGCCATGCCTGACCCAGCCTCAAGCCCGCATAGGCCAGTGCGAAGCACCACGGCCAGGAACCCACAAAAGTATAGACGTGAAAACGCAACTGCGGCATTCGGGCAATGCCCGCCGGAAAAGCGATAAAGGTCCTCACTACCGGCAAGAGGCGCGCCAGAAAGACCGTAATCGACCCGTAGCGGTTGAAAAATGCCGTCATGCGGTCCAGATCGTGATGGCTCATCAGCACCCAGCGGCCGTAACGCTCAACCAGCGGCCGTCCGCCCTTGGCGCCGATCCAGTAGGCCACCACAGAACCCAGATTGCAGCCGACGGCCCCGGCCGTGGCCGCCCAAAAGAGGCTCATGTGGCCCTGATAGACCACAAATCCGGCAAAGGGCATGATGATCTCAGAGGGCAGCGGAATGCAGGCCGATTCGATCCCCATGAGCGCGGCAATCCCGGCGTATCCGCCCAGGTCGATCACGTGGGTTACAAAATGCACCAGAAGGGTAATAATCTTTTCGCTCATGGACAGTCATATTATATAGGGTCATGGTGGTCGGACCTCGATGGGGATTTCCTGCCAGCAAAGAGCGAGGGTTTTTGGCGTGGTGGGATATGTTGCTACCATGAGAAAGTCTGAAGGAGGGTTCTTCCCTTGGCTGACTTCCCCCCGGTACCTCTTACGCTTGAAGGCTCGTTCGTTCTGCACCAGTTCTTCCGCTTCGACTGGAAGGCATGGCGGGCCTGCGCGGAGGGCGAACGCGAGCGCATCGCCTCGGCGGCCGTTGCCGCGTTGCAGCGCCTGGAGCGTGCTGCGCCCAACGCGCCGGTGCAGTCGGCGCTCTTCTCGCAGCTTGGACACAAGGGCGACCTGGTGCTGATTCACTTCCGCGAGTCGCTGCAGGCACTGAACCAGGTGGAACTTGACCTCGCGCAGACCGGGCTGTACGATTTTCTGGATCTGCGCCACTCGTATGTGTCAGTGGTGGAGTTGGGGCTTTACGAATCCAGCCGCAAGACGTATGAGGCAGCCTCGGCGAAAGGCTTTGAGCCGAACTCGACTGAATTTCAGGCGGAAGTTGCCGCCAGTCTGGAGCGCGCCTCCGCCGCCATGGCTCCGCGCCTCTTCCCTACCGTACCGGAGGCGAAGTATCTCTGCTTCTATCCGATGGACCGCAAGCGTGACGAGCAGGTCAATTGGTACACGGTGCCATTTGCCGAGCGCCAGCGCATGATGCACGAGCACGGGCTGATTGGTCGCCGCTACGGCGACCAGGTCAAGCAGATCATCTCCGGGTCGATCGGCATGGACGATTGGGAGTGGGGCGTGGACCTCTTCGCCGACGACCCGGTGGTCTTCAAAAAGCTGATTTATGAGATGCGCTTTGATGAGGTGAGCGCGGTCTATGCGCTCTTTGGGCAGTTTTTTATTTGTGTTAGGCTGCCGATGGAGCGGCTGCAAAGCTGGCTTGCGGGACGGCTGTAGACAGTAAGGAATATTTGCCTTACCATTGAACCAGAGGGTATATAGATGACCACTCTTACGATTACCGCCAAGGGCCAGATCACGCTGAAGCAGGAGCTGCTGCGGCATCTGAATGCCGCTCCTGGGCAGAAGATCGAGGCCGAGAAGCTGCCAGATGGACGGCTGGTGATGAGAACGGCCACCCCAAAGGGCTCAATTGCCGCTTTCAGCGGTTGTCTGGCAAAGCCAGGAACCCCGCAGCTCACCATCGCCCAGATCAAAAAGATCACCGAAGAGGCCTGGGCAGGTAAGCGATGAGAATCGCTGCGGATACGAACATTCTGTTGCGTGAGGCGCTGCAGGATAATCCCGTACAAGCGCGGCTTGCGAAAAGGATACTCGAGAGTGCAGAACTTGTCGCCATCCCCGTGGCTGTTCTTTGTGAATTCGTGTGGGTCTTGCGGCAAGGGTACAAAAAAACGACTGCTGAGGTCGCAGACGCGATTCGCATACTGATGGACAGTTCGAACGTCGTAGTGAATCAACCTGCCATCGAGGCAGGCTTGGCGGTTCTCGATAAGGGCGGCGATTTTGCTGACGGGGCCATTGCCTACGAAGGCGAGTGGTTAGGCGCGGAGGAGTTTGTGAGCTTCGACAAGCAAGCCGTTAAACTCCTCAAGGCGCAAGGCAAGCGTGCGCGGCTGCTCGGGTGAACCATGATCTGAGATGCGCATTGATCAGGTCAGCAAAGTGTAGTCTCGATCCTATGGAGATTCCGAATGGACACGAGGTTGTCACACGGATGGACGATTGCATTGGTTTTGTGGGGCGTCATTGCACCACTCGTGGCGATCCTTGTCGGTCATTACCTATCGCGCTCGTGGCAGCGTGAGCAATGGCTCAGAGACAAGCGCTATGAAGATTATCAAGCGGTATTGAGCGCTCTCACTTCCGCGTATATGGTAATTGTCCGTGTTGATAAAGTGAGCGGAACATCACTCTTTACGCCAGAAATGCTTCAAGAGGTCGAAGTTACAAAAGTTGATTCATTTCGCGTTCTCCGTGACCGTATTTTCATCGCGGAGGAGCTTGATTATGGAGGCATTCTTGTTGAATGGGACACTGCCGTTACAAATTACGAGATGCGGAACAGCGATGAACGAACATTCGCCACGCGTTTTTCGAAGCTTAATGAGAAACTGGTACGCATGGCACTCAACCCTCTTAAGCGCCCAGGTCGGTTCAAGAGATGGCGGATGCGTCGGGAATTAGCGAAATATGAAAAGGGGAAACAGTAAGCCCTGACGTTCAATCTCCTCGACCGAAAAGATGATTTAGACGCCATGCCCAAATTCATTTCAACACGCAGGCCCGCCGCAAAAAAAACGAAAGCCGCCAGCCTGTCGGCCTGCGGCTCCCTCGCCCCCGACCGCATTACCGACATCCTCAAAGCTCTCGACGAAGCCTATCCACACGCAGAGTGTGCGCTGACGCATCGGTCGCCGTGGGAGCTTCTGGTGGCGACAATCCTCTCCGCGCAATGCACCGACGTGCGCGTGAACCTGGTGACGCCGGAGTTGTTTCGCCGCTTCCCTACTCCGCATAAGATGGCCAGGGCGAGGCTGCCGCAACTGGAAGACCTCATCCGCACCACGGGATTTTTTCGCAACAAGGCCAAATCCATTCAAGGCGCGGCGCGGAAGATCGTTGCTGACTTCAACGGCCAGGTTCCGCAGACGCTTGCCGAGTTAGTCACCATTCCCGGCGCGGCGCGCAAGACGGCCAACGTCGTCCTCGGCGTGGCGTATGGGAAGGCCGAAGGCATAGTAGTTGACACGCACGTCCTGTGCATTACGCGTCGGCTCGGCCTTGCCAAAAGCGAAACGCCGGAAAAGATCGAGCAGGAGTTGATGCGCATCATTCCCGAGAGCCGCTGGATTGATTTTTCTCACCAGATCATTCATCATGGACGCGCGGTCTGCATGGCACGCAAGCCCGAATGCGACCGGTGCTCTCTGGAGCAGCTTTGCACGTCGAAGGAGAAGAGCTGGCGGAGCTAGCAAGCCAGCGAGTCAGCATCACAAAACCCGCTCCACTGCGGCAATCAGGCCGGGAATATCAGAGTGTTTGGCTTCGGCGGCGGGCGGCCAGCCGAGGTCACGCAACGTCTGGCTGGTGATGGGACCGATGGAGACAGCAGGAACGCCCGTAAAGGGCCATTCGATTGCGGCCAGTTGAGCGGCTTCGGCCAGGTGAGTGGCGCTGGAAGAGCTAGTGAAGGTGGCGGCGTCGAGTCCGGCCGCGACAGCCTTGCGCAACTGCTCCGGCGCGGCATGGGGCAGCGCATTGCGATAGGACTCAACAACGTCAACCTCAGCACCTGCTGCCCGCAAAGCATCGGGAATCAGGTCGCGGGCGACGGCGGCGCGGACCAGCAGAATTCGTTGGCTGCTGGCTTGATTTTGAAACGAATTCAACAACCCTTCGATTAGACTCTCTGCCAAGTAAGCGTCAGGCACGAAGGCGACTCGCAAACCAGCCAACCGCGCCTCGGAAGCCGTTGCATTACCGATGGCAGCCACCTGTAAGCGAGCAGGCTGCGCCAGCGTCAGGCCAAGAAAATCAGTGCGTTCTACGAGAGAGCGCACCGCGTTGGCGCTGGTAAGAATCAGCCAGTCGTAGTCTGCGAGCTGATGAATAACTTGATCGAAGGCATCGAAGCTGGACGGCGGACCGATCTCGATCACTGCAACCTCGACCGGCTCGGCTCCCAGCGCGCGCAAGCCATCGCTGAGTTTGCCGGCCTGATGCGCGGCGCGGGTGACAAGAATGCGTCGGCCCGACAACGGAGGCGCACTCACCGTGAACCTCGGTCAGCCGCAAGCAGCGGAGCAGCGCCAGCGTCAATGAGCTTTTGCGCTATCTGCTGGCCGAGCGAAGCCACATTATCGCTTGCGTGAGGAAAGCAATCGTAGATGCGCACGGCGGTTCCAGTCAGTGGATCGGCGACGACGGCAAAGATTTCGATGAAAGTATCGCCGTCTGACAGAGTAGGCCGACAATGTACGCCGATGGGAACCTGGCAGCCTCCGCCGAGGGCCGCCAGCGCAGCGCGCTCGACGGTAACGGCAAAGCGCGTGGCTGGATCGTCGAGAAAGGCAACGGCTGCGATAGTGGCGGCATCGTCTTTGCGGGCTTCGATGGCAAGCGCGCCTTGACCGGCCGCCGGACAAAAGTCGGCTGGCTCCAGTCGCTCACGCACCCACTCGGTCTTTTCCAGCCGGTCAAGGCCAGCGGCAGCAAGGAGGACCGCATCGACCTGGCCCTCGGCGAGTTTACGCAGGCGCGTCTCCACATTGCCGCGAAACTCGGCGACTTCAATGTCTGGACGAATGGCCTTCAACTGGGCGCGGCGGCGTTGGCTGCTGGTGCCGACGTGTGCGCCTAGCGGCAGATCGGAAAGACTTGCAAAGTTCACCGAGACGAAGGCATCGCGCGGGTCAACACGCGGAGGCGTTGCGGCAATCGTGAACGGCTCCGGCAGCTCAGTGGGCAGATCCTTGAGCGAGTGCACGGCGAGATCTACGCGCTTCTCGACCAGCGCCTCCTCAATTTCTTTGGTGAACATTCCCTTCGAACCAACCTGCGCAAAGGTGACTTCTTGTAGGCGGTCGCCGGTGGTCTTGATGATGACGATCTCGACTTCGTGGCCTTGGAGACGCAACAGGGAGGAGATGTGATTGGTCTGCCAGAGGGCGAGTTGCGAGCCGCGGCTTCCGATGCGCAGTTTCATGATTTTGCGGCTCCATGATTTTCGTCTTCCAATTTTTGATCGGCGGCGACGGGCAGCAACCAAGTCTCGCAAAGAGCTTCCAGCCTCGTTTCGTCACTTTCGCGGGCGGCTTGCTTGAGCGCCTGCATTGGCGGATGGAGAAATTTGTTGACGAGGCTGCGCGTGAGGGCCTCGACGGCGGCAAACTGCTCGGCATTGAGCGAACCCAATCTGGCCTGCACGCGCTTCAACTCGGACTGGCGAATCTCCTCGGCCTGCTGTAGCAACGCGACGATGGCGGGAGCGGCGTTGACGGCGAGCTGGCGCTGATGGAAGTGCTCCACCTCGGCGGCAATCAGCGCCTCAGCATCGGTGGCTGCGCGGCTGCGCTCAGAGAGGTGCGAAACGGCTACCTGCTGCAAATCGTCAATGTCATAGACAAAAATTCCTTCAAGCTTGCCCATCTCCGGGTCCACGTCGCGGGGCACGGCGATGTCGATAAAAAACATGGGCCGGTTGCGGCGGCGATGCAGGAAGTCCGTTCCGTGCTCGCGGCGGAAGATGGGATGCGGCGCGCCAGTGGAGCTGATGACGATGTCGGCTTGACTGGCGGCTTCGTAGAGCTGGTCGAATGGAATGACCTGGCCAGCGAAGCTCTGCGCCATCAGGCGCGCGCGTTCCAGCGTGCGGTTGGTCACCAGAATCGTGCCCGCGCCTTGCTGCACCAGATGGCGCGCGGCCAGTTCGCTCATCTTGCCCGCGCCGACTAGGAAGACGGTGCGGCCTTCGAGCGAGCCGAAGATTTTGCGTGCCAGTTCCACGGCCACCGATGCGATGGAGACCGAGTTGGAGCCTATCTCCGTCTCAGAGCGGACTTTTTTTGCGGCGGCAAAGGCGCACTGCAAGAGGTGTTCAAGCTGACCGCCGATGGTGCCCGCAGCGCGAGCGACTGCGAAGGCCTCTTTGACCTGGCCGAGAATCTGCGGCTCGCCCACCACCATTGAATCGAGGCTGGCGGCAACGCGAAACAAATGCCGCACTGCCTCCTGATCGCGATGCTCGTAGAGATGCGGAGCCAGGAGGGCGGCGTCCAGGCCAAAGTGTCGATGCAAGAAGTCGGAGAGATCGGTATCGTGCGACTCGACCGCGGCCAGAATCTCCACGCGGTTGCATGTGGAGACGATCATGCACTCGGCAACGCCGGGTACAGCGGCCAGCGAGCGCGCGGTCTCCGGCAGGGCAGAGCGTGAAATGGCAATCCTCTCGCGCACTTCGATGGGCGCGGTTTTGTGATTGACGCCGATTAGGAGCAGGGTCATTGCGCTCCAAACCTGTGAACGCGGCTGAAGATGTTGGCGGCGAGCACAATAAGCATCACCAGAAAGACCGCGCCGGAGAGATAAGCGGCACGACGGCCACGCAGTCCGGCGCTGCGGCGAACAAAGAGCAGAGCGACGTAGACGGCCCACATGGCAAAGGAGGCAATGACCTTGGGATCAGAAAAGTAGGCTACACCACGAGCCGTCTCCTGCGCCAGCACCGAGCCGATCACCAGACCGATGGTCATGCAGGGAAAGCCGAAGACCAGCGTCGCGTGTGCAATGCGTTCCAGCGTGTCGAGCGGCGGCATCCAGTCGAAGGGAAGCCACCAGGAGTCCTCACCCGGCACAACTTTGTATTTGCTCTTGATGCGACGCTCCTGAAGGAGATAGAGCACAGATGCCAACATACTGAAACTCAGCGCGACATAGGCCGTCATCAAAGCGGCGATGTGCACAACCAGCCAGCCAAAACGCACGCCTTCAGAGGGAAAGGTGTAGCGATCTGGTCCCAGCGAAGGCACCAATACAACGAAAAACGTAGTAGGTAAGACAAAGACGCCAAGAGAGATGGCGTCGAAGAGCCACCAGACCAGAAAGAAGACGCTAGCGATGGCCAGCCCTAGCATCGACTCTACCTCGCGTACGCCGACCGGCATCCAGTGATGAGCCTGGACGAGCATCTCGACGCAGGAGACGAAGTGAAAGAAGAAGGCGAGTCCGGCGAGGTGGACGCAGGTCTTCCGCCAGCTCTCAATGCCGTAGAGCACCGCCGGAAAGACGGTGACTGAGGCCGCCGTATATAGGATTGCCGCAACTCGGAGCCAGAGGAGGTACATTTCGCTTTCACCTTACTGGTGCAAAGCAACAGTATACTGTGACGCTAATCACCCGCGGGCGGAGAAGGAATCCCACTCGGTCAAGATTGGTCCATCCAGACTCGATCACCGGCATCCATATCCATGCTGGTTACCTAACATTTATTCGAAGGGCTTTGCGAGGGATACAGGATATTGCAAGCTATTTATTATGAGTTATTTATGAGAATATTAGCCGTTAATAGTGTTGGCGAGATAATTACCTACAGCTTTGCGAAAATAAATCGAGGGGGGTAGGGGGAGGCAGGGGCTAGGGAATAGGGAATAGGGAAATAGAAAAGCCCGAGGCTGTGGATGTTGTTCATGGTTTGATTGTGCGCTGGGAGAGGGTAATTATGTGCAAAAATCTACCGGCCATACGGAGGGTTCTTCGCGGCACCTGCGGTGGGGCGGACACTCGCTGATCGCTCGCATGAGAATCGTGGTTCCCCGGTCCCCAAAAGCGAGGGACCGGGGGCAGCCGGCGCAGTTCAGTTTCAACACGCTTGCGTGATTGGGAGCCGACTCCACCGGCAGCAAGCGCTCGCGCCTCTAATGAGCAGACAAATGCCGTCGCCGGTACTTGTCCAGCGTCGCTACCGACAAGCCATGCTGCGTAAAGAAGGCCTTCCGCGTCAGACCATTTTGCTTGAACTCCAAACCAAGCCGCTCGGCCTCAATCCTGCTCCGGCGACGACGCAGTGTATCTCCACTCGTTTCGCTCATGCCACAAGTTCATCACACCCGCGATCCTTGAAAGAAGGTGTGGTTGCTCTGACATGTACAGTTGAGCTGCCGGAACATCCACACAGATCATTCTTTGAGTCAGGGGTGGTAAGCGATGGATCGCGGCCAGAAGGAGTGGTGAGCCCGCTGGGACTCGAACCCAGGACCCACGCCTTAAAAGGGCGTTGCTCTACCAACTGAGCTACGAGCTCACAAAAGGCCGCTACCTCAAAATTATCATAGGACGCGCCTTCACGCATCGGCATAGGATATACCCTTCGCATTGCTGATAATTCCCTTCCCTCGGCGCACAATTCATCCATGATTGCCAACCACATCTCCGGACTTATAACCACCCCCAGTCCACATGCGCTCCCCCCATTTTTTCTCCATAATGATAGTAATTTTCGGGGCGGATTCTACAACAGAGCGCAACGGATAGGTTAGAGTGTAACTATTTCGAGAGGACCCGATGCGGAGTTTGTAGCCGAGACATTTTCGTGGTTGATGGTTCAGCCGTGTTGTGTCCGTGCGATTTCTTCGTCTGTAACCTCTTCGAGATTGCGGTGTTTAGGGGAGAACTGGCGCAGCGCGCCGCGGCCAGAAGACCTGCAGCCGATAGGCGTCAAATACTTTGGTATCGTTCTTCTTGGATGAGATGGCGGTAGCGCATTCATGGCAAATCTTGCTTGGCGGTGGGCTTCCAGGATGCTACCCCTTCCCATCCACACACCGCTCGGGTTGCCGTGGCACTTCGTTGTTGAATCCGCCAAGCATAACACCCCCTCCGCACCCTTTTACTGGCGCGGTGATGTATAGCTACGAACCAATTGCGAACGAAGAGCAAGGCACCTGCGATGCGGCAGTCACCTTGGGCAAGAGATTACCAACCTCTCGTCTGCAATTGGTCCTTCAATTCGATGGCGGCGGCGGCTAGACCTTTCATGGTACCTGTGACCTGCTCGCTGACTTCGGCCAAAATCTTGGGGTCGTTGTAGTGCGTTGTGGCCATGACGATGGCGTAGGCGCGGGAGACGGCTTCGGCGCGCTCCTTGGGATCGTTCTCGACGTCGAGCGGCGTGGCAGAACCCTTCATGAAGATTCCTGAGCCGACGAAGACGGCCTCGGCACCGAGTTGCATCATGAGAGCGGCGTCGGCGGGGGTGGCGATGCCGCCAGCGGAGAAATTGGGGACGGGCAGCTTGCCGATCTGGGCGACCATGCGGATGAGTTCGTAAGGGGCTTGGTGATCCTTGGCTGCGGCATAGAGTTCCTGCTCACTGAGGACGGTGAGGGCGCGCATCTCGCGGACTATCTGGCGCATGTGCTGGACGGCGTGTACGACGTCGCCGGTGCCGGCTTCGCCTTTGGTGCGGATCATGGCTGCGCCTTCCGCGATGCGGCGCAGAGCCTCGCCCAGATTGCGCGCGCCGCAGACAAAGGGCGTGGTAAAGGCGTGCTTGTCGATGTGGTGGGCCTCGTCGGCGGGGGTGAGAACCTCGCTCTCATCGATAAAGTCGACGCCCAGTTCCTGGAGAATTTGCGCCTCGGCGAAGTGGCCGATGCGGGCCTTGGCCATCACCGGAATCGAGACGGCAGCGATGATCTGCTTGATAAGACTGGGCCGCGCCATGCGCGCCACACCGCCTTCAGCGCGAATCATCGCCGGAACGCGCTCCAGAGCCATGACCGAGGTGGCGCCAGCCTCTTCGGCGATGCGCGCCTGCTCGACATTCATCACGTCCATAATGACGCCGCCTTTGAGCATCTCGGCGAGGCCGATCTTGAGGCGCAGGCTGGTGGAGGAAGCGTTCTGATTGGGTGCGGACATGGTTTTGACCTCGTTCAGGATGAGTTATGGGGCTGATGTGGCACGACGGGTGCGCATCGTGCTGCATCCAGTGTAGCAGCGATGCTTATGTTGTTGGAGGGCAGAGTCTCAGAGATTCCTTAACTATTCCCAATCCAATTGCTCTGCTTCTGGTCATCTTTCTGCTTGATTTCTCAGCGAATGGCCACGACTCGTCCAATGCCGCCTCCGCCACCGCCGGTTGCGCCGTCGCGACCGGCGGAGGCGGCCAGAGCAGCTGAGGCTATCGCCGACCAGGCGCTAGTGCCGTCGCCTCATATGCCGGTTGCGGGGGGTGGGATCAAGCTCACCGCGCCGATTGCGCGATTGCCGGTGGAGTTGGATGTGGCGATACCGGTGCGCAATTTCCGGGTGCGCAATCTTTTGGCGCTGGAGCACGGCAACGTGATTGAGACGCAGTGGGCACACGGCGAGGATATGCCGCTGGCCTCGGGCGCGGTGCAACTGGCCTGGAGCGAGTTTGAGGTTGTCGATTCGCAGTTGGCGGTGCGCCTGACGCGGCTGATTTGAGCGGGTAGTTGGGAGTAGGGAACAGAGACAAGGAATAGGGACTGATGAGAGCTGACGCAAAGTTGATGCCGGTCAATAGTCCGGTGGGCGGAGTGGCCGGATGGCTGCTGGGGCGGCTGCGGGGCGGTGCAAGCAGGGCACCGCGGCTGGAGTTGCTAGAGCGGATTGCGCTGGCCCCGCGCCAGTCTTTGGCGCTGGTGGAGGCCGAGGGGCGGCGTTTTCTGGTGGCTACCTCGCCCGAGGGTGCGCCGGCATTTTATGCGCTGGATGAGCAGAGGAGTCCGGCTCGGATGCGGCCCGCCGCGGGACTGGCAACGAGGGTCTCATGGTAGCTCTCCTGATGCTGGTCGCGCCGGCTGCCGTGCCGCTGCTGCCCGACCTGAATGCCAAGCTGCATCCCGCGGACTCGACGCCATGGACGATTCTGCTGGTTCTGACGCTGATCACGCTGCTGCCGGCGATTCTGATGGCGATGACGCCGCTGGTGCGTCTGCTGGTGGTCTTCCACTTTCTGCGCCAAGCGCTGGGCACGCAGACGGCACCCTCCAATCCCACGCTGCTCGGTCTGGCGCTGATGATGACCTGGTTTCTGATGACGCCGGTGCTCAACCAAGTGGACCAGCAGGCGGTCGAGCCCTTTCGCCTGGGGCAGATTACCGGCATGGAGGCTATTGACCGCGGAGCGCAGCCGATCAAGCATTTTCTGCTGAAATATGCACGCGAGAAGGATCTGGCGCTGTTTACCAACGCCGGACAGATTCAGCGCCCCAACAAGGCCGACGATCTGCCGATGCGGGTGGTTGTGCCGGCCTACATCCTATCGGAATTGAAGGCGGGCTTTGCCATCGGCGCGGTCTTGTTTCTTCCTTTTCTATTGATCGACATGGTGACGGCGGCGATAACCACTTCGATTGGAATGTTCCAATTGCCGCCGGTGGTGGTCTCGACGCCGCTGAAGATTCTGTTGTTTGTGATGGTGGATGGGTGGAATCTGCTGGCCAACTCGCTGTTGAAGAGTTTTTAAGGGGGTGTAATGACGCCGGACATGGTTGCCGAGCTGCTGAGGCAGTTGATGAAAGAAGCTCTGATTCTGGCCGCGCCTCTTTTGCTGGCGACGATCCTGATCAGCTTTGTATTGAGCTTGTTCCAGACGCTGACCAGCCTGCAGGAGCAATCGCTGACCTCGGTTCCGCGCCTGGGGGCGATTGCCGTGATTCTGCTGGTGGGAATGCCCTGGTTTCTGGGGCGGATGGCCGCCTATACGCGCCTGCTGCTGACGGATTTTCATCGCTTTTTGGGGTGAAGTAAGCAGCTTTTAGCTGACAGCTAACAGCTGAAAGGGAACGATGCCCGATTGGACGAGCTTTCTGTCTGCCATGACGCTGGCCCTGGTGCGGGTCAGCGGGATGGTGGCCTTTGCTCCGTTCTTCAGCTCGACGGCGCTTACTCTGCGCACCAAGGCGGTCTTTGTGGGGGCGGTGGCGTATCTGCTGGCACCTCTGGTAGCTACGCTGCCTAATGCTCACGTCGAGATCAGCTTCTCCGCGCTGCTGGGCGAGTTGGCGGTGGGGCTGGTTTACGGACTTACGTTGACGCTGCTGATCGAGATGCTGATCTTTGCCGGCCAGATTGCCGGCTTGCAGTTCAGCTTCTCGATGGTCAATCTGCTGGACCCGACCTCGCAGATTCAGACGCCGCTGCTGGGCGATCTCTTTCAGTTGATGGGGACGCTGGTGATTATCACCGCAGGGCTGGACCGCATCATGCTGGCCTCGATGGTGCGCAGCTTCCGCGTGGCTCCGCTGGGCAGCTTTGCGCTGGCACCGGCCTCGTCGCTGGAGATTGTGCGCGCCGCCGGAGGGATATTTCTGGCTGCAGTGGAGCTGGCCGCTCCGGTACTGGCTGCCACCATGCTGGTGGAGATTTCGGTGGCTCTGATGGGCAAGCTCAGCCCACAGTTGCCGGTGATGATGCTGACTGTGCCCATGAAGACGCTGACCGGCTTTGTGCTGCTGACTGGCTCGCTGGCCCTGTGGCCGCGCTTCATCGAGGCGCGCTTCAGCGGGTTGCTGGATCTGGCGGAGCGGCTGATTGCCGCGCCCGCACAGCACGCGGGACTGACTTCGGCTTTGGGCATGGGAGGATAGCCGATGCCCGGAGAGCCTACTGAACAAGCAACGCAACACCGGCGAGAGAAGGCGCGCAAGGAAGGCGACATTCTGCACAGCCGCGAGCTGTCGGCTGCCGCCGGAACGCTGGCCGGGGTGATGGTGCTGGGTGCCATGGGCAGCCATCTGCTGCTGCTCTGGCGATACAATTTTGCCGCCTTTCTCGCGCTGGGGCAGCCCGAGCGCTGGGAGCCAAGCGAGATTCAGCCGACGCTCTACGCGCTGCGCAAGCTGGCCTTCGACGTACTGGGTCCGCCGGCGGTGGTGATGGCGGCGGTGGCTGCGGCCTCGCTGGGCGTGGGTGTGCTGCAGACCGGCGGCGTCAGCATCCATCCCGGCTCGGTGGGCTTCAAGCTGGATCGCATCAACCCGGTCTCCAATATCAAGAATCTCTTCTCGCTGCGCGCCGCTGCCCGACTGGCCAAGTCGCTGATTCCTGCCTGCATTCTGGCGATCTTCGCGGTGCAGCGCATCGGGCGGCAGTTGACGATTCCACCGTTTTCCCTGGAGCGGCTGGAGTCGCTGGGCACCGATGTTTATGGGTTGCTGTTGGCCGCCGCATGGCTGCTCTTTGCCTGGTCGGCGATTGACTATCTGGTGGAGTGGCGCAGCCGCGAGTCGCGCTTAAAGATGAGCCGCGAGGATCTGCGCGACGAGTACAAGGAGACGGAAGGCAATCCGCAGATTCGTTCGCGCATCCGCAACCTGCAACGTCAGGCGCGCCGCCGCAAGGTGAAGAACGATGTCTCCAAGGCGGCCGTGGTGCTGACCAATCCCACCCACTATGCGGTGGCTCTGGGCTTTGATTTTGCCACCATGGAGGCGCCCAAGATGCTGGCCAAGGGGCGCAACCTGCTGGCCGAGGAGATCAAGGCCGAGGCTCGCTGGGCGGGGGTGCCGATCATCGAGAATCCGCCGCTGGCCCGCTCGCTCTATCGCGGGGTCGAGGTTGGCCAGCCGATCCCCGCCGATCTGTATGCCGCAGTGGCGGCGATTCTGGCCTATCTCTATCGCCAGCGCCTGGAGGCCGAGATGCGTGAGCGCAAGGCCCGTGAGGCGGCGGCCCGCGCCCGTACCCAGGCGAACGCGCAACCGCGGCGGCCCGGCGCTTCACCCTATACAGGAGGTCCACAATGAGCACTGCCGCACTGCCCGCCAGCGCCACACCTGCCGGTTCATTCCTCGAGCGGCTGCGCGAGTACGCTCTGCCGCTGGTGGCCATCAGCGTGATCTTCGTGATGCTGGTGCCGCTGCCGGCCGCGGGGCTGGACTTTTTGCTCTCGCTCTCGATGGCCGCCTCGATCATCGTCTTTCTCTCCTCGGTGCAAATTCGCCGCGCCGTCGAGCTGAGCGTCTTTCCCACCCTGCTGCTGCTGCTGACGCTCTTCCGTCTGGCGCTGAATATCGCCAGCAGCCGCAGAATTCTTCTGCATGGGCAGGAGGGCACGGCGGCGGCGGGCAAGGTCATCGAAGCCTTTGGGCAGTTTGTCGTCGGCGGCAACTACGTGGTCGGCTTTGTGCTGTTTCTGGCCTTGATCGCCATTCAGTTTTTGGTGGTCTCGCATGGTGCCGTGCGCACCGCCGAGGTGACGGCGCGCTTTACTCTCGACGCCTTGCCCGGCAAGCAGATGGCCATCGACGCCGACATGAATGCCGGACTGATCGACGAGCAGGAGGCCCGCAAGCGCCGTCAGGCGATTGCCCACGAGGCCGAGTTCTACGGTGCGATGGACGGCGCGGCGCGCTTCAACCAGCGGGATTCTCTGGCTACGATTCTGATCACCGGCATCAACATCATAGCCGGCCTGCTGATCGGCACCTTGCAGCAGGGCATCGAACTGGGCGAGGCGGCGCGCACCTACACAGTGCTGACGGTGGGCGACGGTCTGGTTACGCTGATTCCCTCGCTGCTGGTCTCAGTGGCTGCCGGCATAACGCTCACCCGCGCCAACTCCGCAGGCCTGCTGGGCGGCGAGATCCGCCAGCAACTGCTGGCCAAGCCGGTGACGCTCTTTATCGCCAGCCTTTTCTCCGCGCTGATGTGCCTGATTCCGGGGCTGCCCAAGATACCCTTCATGGTCGTCTCGATGGGATTGTTCTTTGCCGCGCGACGCGTGGCGGCGCGGCCCGTGGCACCGCCCGTCGCCGAGGCCGTGGCAGGCGAGAAGAAGAAGCCGGGCGAGGCGGTCAGCACCGATCTGGCCAACCTGCTGCGCCTGGAGGAGTTGACGCTGGAGATCGGCTTCCAGTTGATTCCGCTGGTGGATGAGAAACAGGGCGGCCAGCTTTTGAGTCGCGTCCGCTCCCTGCGCCGCCATCTCTCGGCGGAGATGGGCTTTCTGGTGCCGCCGGTGCACATCTCCGACAATCTGAGGCTCAAGCCGCGCGAGTACCTCTTTAGTTTGCGCGGGATGGAGATTGGCCGCTGGCAGACCGAGGGGACGCAACTGCTGGCCGTCTCGGGCGATCCCAACCGGCGTCCGCTGGCCGGAAAAGAGACCCGGGAGCCGGCCTTTGGGGTGCCCGCACTGTGGATTGCGCCGGGGCTCGAAGACCAGGCCATCGCCGCCGGCTACTCGGTGGTGGATGCGGTTACCGTCATTACCACGCATCTGGGCGAGCTGATCCGCCGCCATGCCTGGGAATTGCTGGGGCGCTCGGAGACCAAGCGCCTGATGGACACGCTCAATGAGAGTCATCCAAAACTCCTCGAAGAGCTGGTGCCCAAGCTGCTGACCTTGGGCGAGGTAGGCAAGGCGCTGGAACAACTGCTGCGCGAGCGAGTCTCGATCCGCGATATGGGCACCATTCTCGAATCGATGCTGGAGACCGCGGCGGTCAACAAAAGCACCGTCTCGCTGGTCGAAGGGGCACGTCAGGCTCTGGGGAGGCGCCTGATTCAACCGCTGCTGGACGCCGAGGGCCAGTTGCCGGTGCTGCTGCTGGATGGGGCACTGGAAGAGGAGATTCTGCAAACCCTCTCGCCGGAGATGGGCCAGAGAATGCTCGCCTCGGGCGGCCAGCCGGGAACCCCGGTCGTCCGCCGTCTGGCCGATTCTTTGAGACGGCTTATCCCCGCCTCCTCCGCCGCGGCGCTTCCCGTGCTTCTCTGCCCTAGTCCTGCCCGCTATCACGTCAAGCGCTGGCTGGAGCCAGTGATGCCTCGTCTGGCGGTGGTCGCCGCCAGCGAAATTCCTCCCGAGATTCGTCTGCGTCCGGTGGGAACGGTGCGGTGAATATGCAGCTTCTAGTCGTTAGTACTAGCTTCTTGCAGGTTTCAATGGATGTGAAGGATGTCGGATGAGCCGCGGAAATGCGAGCGACTAGTAGCTAGAAGCTCGCTGGTTACGTAAGAGGAAATTCAGGGCCGTAGAGTAACTTTTTCCTTAGGGAAAATCCACCATCTGCGGTACAGGAAATGCAACGTACACTGGAAAACCGCTCTATAAGGGGAAATAGATGGGGACGGAAGCGGCGAATGCAGCTGGGAGTCAAGGGATGCCGCGACGCAGCGCACCCGGGGGCGGCTATCCGCCCGGCGGCGCGCAGTTTCCTGTGCTGACCGGTGAGCAGGAGAGGGTGCTGCTGGAGCATCTTCCCATTGTGCGCTTTCTGGCCCGCCGCATTCATGAGCGGCTGCCCCAGCACGTGGACATCGAGGATCTGGTCTCGGCCGGGGTGGTGGGGCTGATGGACGCCTTCACCAAATTTGATCCAGCCAAGAAAGTCCAGTTCCGCAGCTATGCGCAGTTCCGCATACGGGGCGCGATTCTGGACAGCCTGCGTACGCTGGACTGGAGTCCGCGCGAGCTGCGCCGCAAGGGCCGCGCGGTGGAAGAGGCGATCCGCGTGATTACGGCGCGGCTGGGCCATGCGCCGAATGAGGCCGAGGTGGCAGCGGAGATGGCGCTGGAGCTGGAGGAGTACCAGCAGTTGCTGGGCGATCTGAAAGGCCTGGAGATCGGCACGCTGCACATGGAGCGCAATGAAGACTCGGGCGAGGAGGAGCTGGCCTATGTGCCGGGCCGTCCCGATGAGGATCCGCTCTTCCGTTGCCTGCGGGGCGAGTTGGAGGAGCGGCTGGCCGAGGCGATTCAGAATCTTCCCGACCGGGAGCGGCTGGTGATGAGCCTCTATTACTACGAGGAGATGACCATGCGCGAGATTGGTCTGGCGCTGGGGGTGGTGGAGTCGCGCGTCTCGCAGGTGCACGCCTCTGCGGTGGTGCATCTCAGAGGCGCGTTGAAGGATCTGGCGGCGCATGGAGCCTTTGACCGGCTGCGGGCGCGCAAGCCGGTGGAGCGGGCGCGGCGGTAAGAACAGGGAATAGGGACTATGGATTTGGGACGGGGGACGGAAGAACAGCCATGATGGAGAAGACACTCAAGCAGAACGAGATTGACGCGCTCTTTCAGGCGGCGCGCAGCTCGGCACCGGAGGCCGCAAAGACCGAGGTGCGGGCGCGCGTGGTGCCTTATAACTTCTCCTCGGCGGGGCAGATTTCGACCGACCAGTTGCGCGCCATCTCCATGCTCAATGATCTGTTTGCCCGCAACCTGACGCACAATCTGGCCGCATGGCTGCGCACCCGCTTCCAGGTCAACCTGGTCAGCGCCGAACAGATTCCCTTCAACGAATTCCTGCTGCGCATCCCGGAGATCAGCTACGTGGCTTCGGTGCGCATGGAGCCGCTGGGCGCACTTTCTGTTCTGCAACTGGACCTGGCGCTGGCACCACCGATTATTGATCTATTATTGGGCGGCGAGGGCCGCGACGGACCCTTGCGCGAGCTGACCGACATTGAAGAGTCGATTCTGGCCTCAGTGGTGGAGATCATCTGTCGCGAGCTGACGGCGGCATGGCAGCCTGTCGGCCTGAGCTTCAACTTCGAGCGCCGCCAGATGCAGACGCAGGTGGCGCGCATCATGTCGGTGACGGAAAAGACGCTCTGCCTGAGCTTCGAGATTCGTATGCCGCACAGCTCGGGATTGCTGAACCTGGCCTTTCCGGCGGTGGTCGCGAACACTATTTTGCGTCGGCTGACCTCGGACTGGGCCCGCCGCCGCCGCCACGGCGACGACACGCGTGTGCGCATGGAGGCGGTGGCGCGCCGCATCTATTTTGGCGGCAGCCTGCAACTGCCTACGGTGCACATGGCGGCCAGCGAGATTGAAAACCTGGAGGTGGGAACGGTGCTGCGCCTGAATCTTGCCGCCAATACCTTGCCCGAGTGGAGGGTGGGCGGCCAGACCATCTCCAGTGCGCAGGCCATCCGCCAGGGAGCGCACCGCGCTGCGCGCATCGAACGACCGGCACCCGAGGCTGAGCGATGAAGAGCTATTTTGATTGCTGGAGCGAGGTTGCGACCACTCTGTTCTCCCAGGCGCTGGCCGGCGAGCCGGAGCTGGCCGAATCGCTACCCAAGCCGCTGGCGGCAGGCGCCTTCGGCTTTGCCGCCACCATCGCGGGAGATGTCGAGGGCCGCTTCAGTGTGATTCTCGATCCCTCGCTTCTGGAGACGCCCCTGGTGGGCGAGGGCATGGACCAGAAGGCTGGCTGGAGCGAAATTCTGAAAGAGGTTGCCGAGGCCGCAGCCGGGGAGCTGCTGGCCAAGACCGGCAAGAAATGCAGCGTACAGAAGTTCGAAGAGGTTAGCGGTGAGAGCAAGGTATCGAGCGCCTTCCAACTGAAGTCAGGAGAACGGGCATGGACGATTCTGGTTCGCGACGAGGTGCGCGCACCCCGGCCAGCCGCCGCTCAGCAGCCCGCCGCTCCGGCACCCACTGCCGCTTCCGCGCAGGCGCCGCCTAGCTTCAGCGCGGGTATTGAACTGCTGCTCGATGTGGAGTTGGAGGCTGCCTTGCGCTTCGGCTGCAAGGAGCTGCCACTGGCAGAAATTCTCGACCTGGGACCGGGCGACGTCGTGCAACTGGATCGTAATGTAGCCGACCCGGTGGATCTGATCGTCGGCGACAAGATCGTAGCGCGCGGCGAGGTGGTGCTGGTCAACGGCAACTTTGGCTTGCGGGTGACCGAGGTAGCCTCGCCCAGAAAGCGGCTGGAGAGCATACGATGCCTATTCTGAGCCGTAGTCAAAACCGCGATCTGGGTCTGGAGTTATTCGGGGCGAACCGCCGTGAACTGGGGGAGTTGGCGATGCAGGAACGGCAGGCGAGGGAGACACCGGAGCGGAAGGCGCTGGGCAACGAACTGCGGCTGGATGAGGAGTTGGGGACGGGCGTGCAGGCGCAGATTGAAGCAGGAGTACGCGCCAAAGCGCGCAACGGCTTGTTTGAAACCTGCGCCAATCCCGGCTGTGGCTCCGGCTGGCTGCATCTGTGGCGCTCGCGCATGGCACCGGTCTTTGAGGGCGGATGGAACTGCTCGGCTGCCTGCACGGCGGCGCGCGTACAGGCGGCGGTGCGCCGCGAGTTGGAGGGCAGAATCCTCTCCCAGGAGAGCCATCAGCATCGCGTTCCGCTGGGCCTGGTGATGCTGGAACAGGGCTGGATCACCAGCGGGCAACTGCGTCAGGCGCTGGATGCGCAGCGTCAGGCTAGGGCCGGACGGCTGGGCTACTGGCTGATCTGCAAGCAGGGAGTGAGAGAACAACTGGTGACGCGGGCGCTGGGATTGCAGTGGAGCTGCCCGGTGCTGCCGTTGGAATTTCATGATGCCGAGGCGCTGGCTGTCCTGATGCCCCGTCTCTTTGTGGACGCCTTTGGCGCGCTGCCCTTGCGGGTGGCCGCGGGCAAGCTGATTTATCTGGGATTTGAGGACCGGCTGGACCCGGTTTTGGCTCTGGCCATCGGGCGGATGAGCGGCCTGCGCATCGAGAGCGGGCTGGTGCAGGAGTCTTTGTTTGCCCCGGCACACGCCCGGATGCTGAACGCGAAGTTTCCTCCGGTGGAGCTGATCGAGGCCGGCTCCGAGCCTGCCGCGGCGCACGCCTTCACCAAGGCCATCGAGCGAGCGCGGCCGGTGAACTCCCGGCTGGTCCGGGTGCACGACTGCCTGTGGCTCAGGATGTGGCTGCGGCCGCAGAGCGGGGCGATGCCGGATCGCGACTCGACCCAGGATATGATCTGTTCGATTGGGACGCATTAATAGAGAGGCTGGGAGCATATGAGGAGCAGGAATCGAATTGCCTCTCAAGGAAAGCAGGGAAGCGCCGATAACCTGTAGAGCAGAGGAGCCCGGGCATGAGTGAAGTGCGAACCCTGATCGTCGACGATTCCTCGGTCATGCGCAAGATTGTGGAGCGTTCGCTCCGTCAGGCGGGTCTGGACCCGCTGGTGGTCTTCGAGGCCGGCAGCGGCATCGAGGGACTGGACCTGTTGAAGGCCCAGAAGGTGGATCTGATTCTCTCGGACATTAATATGCCTTCGATGGACGGGCTGGAGTTTTTGCGCCAGGTGCGGGCGCAGAATCTGGCTCCTGGGATTCCGGTGGTGATGATTACCACCGAATCAAGCGAGGAGCACGTCAAGCAGGCCATTTTGGCGGGGGCGCAAGGATATATCCGCAAGCCTTTCACGGCCGAGCAGGTCAAGGAACGGGTGCTGCCGCTGCTCAACGCGGCGTAACCGGGAGGCATGGGTGTGCAACTGTATGGTGTGCGTGGGGCTGCGGCGGCAAGAAGGCCGTTCAGCGGCAAAAAGGAAATGGAGCGTACGATGACGCTATCGTTGCGGGAGTCCGTGCATCTGGTTTCTGATCCGAAGAATCTGGATGCGAGCGTGGAAGAGGTCTTTCAGCTGATGCTGGGAGTGAACTGCAAGCGCTTCGCTGGGCCAGTGGAGATCGCCGAGCCGGAGTCGGTGACTGCCGTGGTCGGCTTCGGCGGCCTGCTCAGCGGGGCATGTGTCTTCCGTAGCGGGGCTACTGCGGCCATAAAGGTTGCCGCGCATATGACCGGCATGGAGTTTGACGAGATTGACGACACCGTCAAGGATGGAATCGGCGAAATTTGCAATATGTTGGCTGGGGCGTGGAAGGGCAAGGTTCCGGATCTGGCAGCCAACTGCGGCTTGTCGGTTCCAGCCGTCATCACTGGGCGGGATTACAACCTGCATGTGCAGGCTCCCGAATTCAAGCTACACCATACCTACAAGTTCGATGACGCCAGCTTTGAGGTCACGATTATCTGCGACGGACTGCAATAAAGCAGGAAACAGGGAACAGGGCTTAGGGAACAGAAAACGGGGCAGCACAGCCTTAATGATCTGTTTCGTCCTTGTTGCCTGTACGTTCTATCTGTTAGCTGCCCCCTGCCTTTCCTCCATTCTGATTCTGATGTTGTTCTAATCACTTTCGTGCTCTTCCGGTCATTCACCTGCAAGCTATTTTCATGCAGGAGGAGGGCGCGCGATGGACAGTGGATACTATGCGGCGATGACTGGCCTAGTGGCGCGCACCCAGGCGCTGGACATTGCGGCCACCAATCTGGCCAATGCGCAGACCCCCGGCTACCGGGCCGAGCAGGAGTATTTTCGCTCGGTACTGATGGGGCCGGATGCGCAGAACTCGCAGTTGGGCCACACGGTGAACAACTACGGCTTGATTGGCGGCGACCGGCTGAATATGGGCCAGGGTGCGCTGGAGCAGACCGGCAATCCTCTGGATCTGGCGATTGAAGGCGAGGGATTCTTCCAGGTGCAGACGGTCAATGGCCTGCGCTACACCCGTGACGGCAGCTTTCATCGCACACCACAGGGACAACTGGTGACGGGAGATGGCGATCCGGTGCTTTCGGCTACCGGCCAGTTGATCCCCGTTCCCCCGGGCCAGGTCTCGATCGGCAGCGATGGGGTGCTTTCGGTGGCAGGCGGCGTGGTGGCCACGGTGGGCGTCTTTACCTTTCCAGCAGGTACGCAACTGACCCCGGAGGGCGCCAACCGCTACCTGGCACCCGAGGAAGTGAAGCCCTTGCTGACCAAAAACTCCTCCGTCCACCAGGGTGCCGTCGAGAACGCCAACCAGGGCGTGATTCCCGGAACGCTGAACTTGATCATGGTGCAGCGCGAGGCGGAGATGATGCAGCGGGCGCTAACCGTCTTTCACACCGAGTTCAACAAGATTGCCAGTGAGGATATTCCGAAGGTCTAGTTCACAGTTCGCAGACAACGGTAAGCAGCGATTTTGGAGTTAGGAGCAGTTACAAAGCAATTTGAGCTTTCAATCGGGAAAGACTGAGAACTGAGAACTGGCGACTGAAAGGAGCCAAGATGATTCGAGCTTTGTATACCGCGGCCAGCGGGATGAGCGCGCAGCAGTTGAATCTGGACACGATTGCCAACAACCTGGCCAACTCTTCGACCACCGGCTTTCGCCAGTTACGGCTGGAGTTTCAGGACATGGTCTACCAGAATCTGGTGACGCCGGGAGCGGCGCAGTCGCAGTCTACGGTCTCGGCAGGCTTGCAGATCGGGCTGGGAACCAAGTCGGCGGCCACTGAGGTCATTATGACCCAGGGTTCGCTGAACCAAACCTCCAACCCGCTGGATGTGGCCATTGAGGGCGCAGGCTTCTTTCAGGTGCAGCGGCCCGATGGCAGCATCGAGTACACCCGCGCCGGCCAGTTTCATCTGAACAGCCAGGGAACGATTGTGACCTCTGACGGCGACCCGATCATTCCCACCATTACCATTCCCGCCAATGCCACGGCGGTTACGATTACCCAGTATGGGATGGTGAACGCCACGCTGCCGGGGCAGCAGAATCCCTCGCAACTGGGGCAGTTGCAGTTGGCTACATTTCCCAATCCTGGGGGCCTGGAGAGCATGGGTTCAAATCTGTTGCAAGCCACGCTCAGCTCCGGCGACCCGGTGCTGGGCAACCCTGGAGGGACCGAGGGGCTGGGTACGCTACAACAGGGCTACCTGGAAAACTCGAATGTGGATGTGGTGACGATGTTTGTGCAGATGGTGCTGGCGCAACGAGCCTATGAATCGAACTCCAAGGTCATCAAGGCCGCCGATGATATGTACTCCCAGGTCAACAATATGACGCACTAAAATAGGGGACTTGGATAGGGAATAGGGCGGGCGGAATGAATTTGGGACCAACTAGATCGGGAGTGGGTATGACGCTAGGCGCGGTGGTGCTGGCGCTGATCGCGGCGTCCGTCACGTGTGCGCAGTTGCCGGTCGGCTCCCGTGCTCAGGTGATGATCTCTTCTGGCGGTATGGCTTCAATGCAGACGCTGGAGGGGGTGCGCGGGGAGGTCATGCGCGAGATTGACGATCCGCACACCGGGGACCGCTGGCTGCTGGTGCGTGATGACCAGTATCCGGGCGGGCCGGGGCGCATGGTGCTGGTATCGGCGCAGCGGCTCGGGGCTGGCGGAGCATTTCGGCGGGCAGTAGAGCCATCAGGTGAAGCGGGAACACCGCCTGTGATTCGCGCCGGAGACCGGCTGATTGTCGAGGAACATACGCCGGTTGTCGATGCGGTTTTGGCGGCGCGTGCGCTGACGTCAGCCTCTGTGGGCGCGGCGCTGGATGTGCGTTTGACGATGGGTGGCAGGGTGGTGCGGGCGGTGGCGCAAGCTCCGGGCCGTGCAGTCATTGAGGCGGGGACAGGGGTGCGGCCATGAGGCTCAACTTGTTTCGTGCCGCGCTAATACTAGCGTTGGTATCGATCTTTGCAACGCAAACTATGGATGCTCTGGGCAGCAAAAAAAAGAAGACGCCCGGGATAGCGGGCAAGGTTACGCCGCCCGAGGAGGCTCTGAAGGCTTATATCGAGCGGGTGCGTGCTCAGCAGGCGGCGGAGGTGCGGACGACTGGTTCGATCTGGATTGCCGAGGGTCGTCTGGTACGGCTGGGCACCGACGCCAAGGCGGTGCGGCTGCATGACGTAGTGGGGATCGTGGTGAGTGAAAGTCTGGCGGCTTCTACTGACGGTCAGGTGAAGAACTCCCGAGCCTCGAATGCCAGCTCCGGGATTTCCGCGCTCTTCGGCAAACTGAAGACCTCAAATAATATGCAGAATCTGCTAGGCTTTAATGCCTCCAGCGGCCTATCGGCGCAGGGGCAGAGCACGACCAGCTCCAGTCTTTCAACGACCTTCGGTGCCGAGGTGGTGGATGTGCTGCCGAATGGGATGCTGGTGGTGCAGGCTACACGGCAGTTGACCTTCTCGCAGCAGACGCAGTTGATCAAGCTGCGTGGCTTGGTGCGTCCCGAGGATGTGAGTTCGCAGAATCAAGTGCAGTCGACAGCCATGACCGATCTGGAGTTGGAGGTGACCGGCAAAGGCATAGTGAACGACTCCACCTACAGGCAAAGCGCGGTGGCGCGCTTCTTGCAGAAGATGCTGGTGTTTTAAGGACAGGTACTAGGGGTATAGGGAAAAGGATGCGAACTGCATGCAGGAGAGCGGCCGAGGGCGAAAGGGGCGTGAGCCTCTGGGGTTGGATTGCGCTGACTCTGGCGCTGTTGTTAGCCTCATTGCTGGCCCACGCCGCGCCGTCAGGGCAGATGGCGCGCATCAAGGATGTCGCGACCATCGAAGGGATACGGGATAACCAACTGGTGGGCTATGGCCTGGTGGTGGGACTCCGCGGTACCGGGGATAGCTCGCAGACGGTCTTTCCGGCGCAGACGCTGATCTCGACGCTGGAGCGTATGGGCATCACCGTACCTCAGACCGGTGCCAACAGCGCCAGCAATATGCAGGTGAAGAATATGGCCGCAGTCTTTGTAGTAGCGACGCTGCCGCCCTTCAGCCGTCCCGGCTATAAGGTGGATATTACGGTTTCATCGGCCGGCGATGCGAGGTCACTGGAGGGCGGCATCCTTCTGATGACACCGCTCTATGGGCCGGATGGGCAGATATATGCGCAGGCACAGGGTTCACTGGTGCTGGGCGGCTACATGGCCTCCGGCGGGGGCAATACCCGGCTGTCGAATCATCCCACCACAGCGCGGATACCGGGCGGAGCGCTGGTGGAGCGGCCCGTACCCTTTGACCTGAAGCAGATGCACGTGGTCAGCGTGGTATTGAATGACGCTGACTTCCATACCGCGCAGCGCATGGCCGTCTCGATTGACAAGGCTCTGGGAGAGAAGCGGGCGCGCGCCATCGACAGCCGCCGGGTGGAGGTGACCGCCGCGCCGGACGAGGACATGGCTGCACTGCTGGACAAGGTGGAGGCTGTCGAGGTGGATGTCTATCCGCGGGCGCGGGTGGTGGTGAACGAGCGCACCGGCACGGTGGTGATCGGGGGCACGGTCCGCTTGCAGCCGGTTTCTATTCTGCACGGTGGATTGAGCGTGAACGTGGTGGCTGTAAATGAGGTCTCACAGCCCAACGCGGGATCGGCGGGAACCACGCAAGTAGTACAGCAGACGACCGTGCAAGTCACCGACAAGCCAGTCAACCGCATTGACCTGAAGGAAGGAGCGACGGTGGAGGATTTGGTCCAGGAATTGCAACGCACCGGTGCGGGAGCGCGGGATGTAATTTCCATACTTCAGGCGATGAAGGAGGCTGGCGCTCTGGAGGCCGATCTGGAAGTTCTGTAAGCTCGAGGCCTTGGCATACGGCGCAGGAATGGGGCGTGGTTCAAGGTTATCAAGCAGGGGCAGAAAAGAGGTGTAGAGATGCTATCGATTGCAGCGGTTACTGCGGTTGGTGCGGGCGCGAATGCAAGTTCGACCACGCCATCGCCACGTTTGATTCATGCGGCCCATGAGTTTGAAGCACAGATGATGAAGGAGTTGTTGAAGCCCATGACTGCGGGCAACGGTTTGGATGGCAATGCGGCTACGGGATCCGGTTCAGCGTTGGAAGAGTTTGGATCGGAGGCATTGGCTCGTGGCCTGAGCGAGCAGGGAGGATTTGGAATTGCTAATAGTATTGTGAGACAACTCTCATCAGCGAGTAACCAGAAAGTAACCAGCGAGTAACCGGAAATCTGCACCGTAATACTGTTATGAAAATATACGAATGACTAGAGTGATTAGTAGTGGCGCCGATGAAGCGGTCAAGGAGAGTTAAGTATGGATATTCGCAGCAGTTTTGAAGGTTTGAAATCGCTACTGGGAACGTCCGCGCCGGCGGCGGCTCCGGCGCAACAGCCGAAGAGTGGCGGCGCATCAGGCGCGAGCGCGCTGGGCAGCGATCTGGCGACATTCAGCAACGCGGCGAGCGAGGTCTCGCAGACAGCCAGCGACTCTGGAGTTCGCATGGACAAGGTGGCAGGCATTCAGGCAGCGCTGGCTTCGGGCACCTACAATGTCTCCGCCGGTGCGGTGGCTTCCAAGGTGGTGGATGCGATGTTAGGCGATCAGGCATAGTTCGGGTTTGTAGGGAACGCGTTTGCGTTGGGAGCGAGAGGAACGATGGGATTGCGAAAGCCGGGAGAGCGCGGGGAGCGACCGTTGCTAAAGGAGCTGGTGGTGGAGGCTTCGCAGGCGCTTTCGCGTTTGGATGCGGAGCGGCTGGAGGAGCTGGCACTCTCCTGTCAGGCGCTGACGCGCGAGCTGGTGGAGCAGGAATGGAAGAAGCATGATGGGGATGGGCGAACGGTGCTCGAGCGCGAGGCGCGGGAGGCCGCAGGCGATATGGCGGTCTTTGCGCGGGTGCTGGAGGCAACGCGGGCCAATCTGGAAGTGATGAACCGGCTGAGGGAGTTGCGCGCGGGCCGGTTGGAGTATGGCCAGCCTTGGCGGCGCATGGAGAGCGGGCATGGGAACAATTAACGCCGCATTCAGTGTCATGTCGGGGGCGCTGGACGCCGACCAGCAGGCTCTGAATGTTGTGGCCAACAACGTGGCCAACGCCAACACCCCTGGCTACACAAGAGAGACGCCCGACTGGCAGGAGAATCAACCGCTCAGTATCGGCGGAGTCTCGATTGGGCAGGGGGTCTCTGAGACCGGATCGACCTCGGAGCGGGATCGTGTGCTGGAGTCGCGGCTGGACCAGCAGCAACAGTTGGCAGCTTCTTCCGGCTCACGTCTGACGGCGCTCGATACGCTCCAGGCACTGTTTACGCCGGACTCCGGATCAACCAGTTCAACCGCCGGAGACATCGGCAGCGACATCACCAAGCTCTTCGACTCGTTTGCCTCGCTGGAGGCCAATCCCACCAACAACGCATTGCGTCAGAGCGTGCTTTCCTCGGCGGGTATGCTGGCTGGGGATGTATCGAACGCGGCGGCCAGCCTGAACTCTCAGAGGGCGGCACTGGATCAGGAGACGGCCGGTGTGGCCAGCCAGGTAAACTCGCTGACCTCGGCCATTGCCCAGCTCAATCAGCAGATACAAACCAACTCGCCCAGCGTTGATGCGGGCACGCTGGAAGACCAGCGCCAGCAGGATCTGAGTCAGCTTTCGCAGTTAATCGGGATCAACCAGATTACGACGGAGAACAACGGGCTGGCGGTTACCACCACTTCGGGCCAGTTGCTGCTCTCTCAGGGGACGAGCTATCAACTAAGCACCGGCATGGTGAACGGTGTTACGGATTTCTTTCTAGGCAATACGGATATTACCGCGCAACTGGCCACGGGCGGCGGTTCCCTGGGCGGCGAACTGACAGCGCGCGATCAGGATATTCCCGGTGTGCTGCACTCGCTGGATCAGTTGGCCTACAGCATTTCGACATCGGTCAATCAGCAGAACAACGCGGGAACGGCGTTGGATGGGCAGATGGGCACGGCGGCCAATCCGCTTTACATCTTCTCTCAACCAACAGCGGTGGCCGGAAGCGCGCTCGGCATGAGCGTGGTGATGACTGATCCGAACCAGATTGCCGCCGCCGGTGCTGGCAGCGGAACCGGTGACAACTCGAATGCCACGGCGATGGCGGCGATGGCCAACCGGGAGATTGTCAGCGGCCAGACGCCGTCCAACTACTACTCGAATTTTGTGACCACTCTTGGTTCAACGGTCTCCGGAGTGCAGACGGAAAATACGGCGCTGAATGCCTCGGTGACCCAGTTGCAGACGCAGAACAATGCGCTCAGCGGCGTCAATCTGAATGATGAGGCTTCGTTAATGACAACCTTCGAGCGCAGCTATCAGGCGGCTTCGCAGGTCTTCGCGATGATGAACACAATCATGGCCTCGGCATTGAACCTGGGCGACCAAACGACGGTGTCGTAAAGACAGGGAATAGGGAATAGGGACTTTGTTCTTGACATGACGCCGGTTGCCGCAATGCTCTCTTCTATTCCCTGTTCTCTGTGATTACGGAGGAGTGCAATGCGGGTGGATCCCTTTTACGTGACGAATTTGGTGGGTTCGCTGGACCAGGCGCAGGCGAGCGAGCAGCAGTTGTCGTCGGAGCTGTCGAGCGGCGTGAGCATAAATTCGCTGAGCCAGAATCCGGTGGGTGCTGGGCAGAATGTGCTGCTGCTCAATCAGATTCAGCAGGATGATTCCTTCACGCAAAGTTCATCGCTGGTCACGGGTCAGTTGCAGGTGGCCGATTCGGCATTGGGTAGCGTTGTGACCCAGCTTACTCAAGCCATTTCGCTGGCCACCGGCGCCAATAACGGCACCATGAATCCCAGCAACGTCACGTCTGTCTCCAATCAGATTGCCGGCATTCTCGACGAGGTGACTTCTCTGGCCAACACCAGCTATCAGGGCCAGTACATCTTTGCCGGCGGCCAGACCTCCAATGTCCCCTTTGCCACTTCCACGGCCACAACGCCCGCAGTGACCAAGTATAGCGGCGACGAAGATGTCAACTATCTGGAATCGCCGAATGGGCAAAGAATCCAATTGAACGTGCCGGGAAACCAGATTTTCTTGGGCACGGGATCGAATAGCGTCTTTGGCGCGCTGAATGCCTTGATTGCCGATTACTCGACCGGCATGGTGGATACCACGCAGGCGGTCAGCGATACCAATGAGTTGACATCGGCGCTGAACTACGTCTCCCAGCAGCGCGTGACCATCGATAATTCCATGACCCAGCTCACCGCTGCCTCCGAGGCCGTGACCAACGTGCAGACGCAGTTGACCACCGCGCAGACCGACCTGATGCAAGCCGACATTCCGACGGTCGCTACGCAGCTTTCGCTGGCTGAAACTCAGCAGACGGCGCTTGAGGATGTGATTGCTCAACTGAATTCGACATCGAGCGACCTGTTCAGCAAGCTGCCGGGATAACCGCCTGCGGTGGTGCAGACGCTCGTGTTTCGCTCGCATGAGCTTATCCGTCTATACTCAAGGCGAGGGACTCTTCATGTTTGCTCCGCTCCGTTTTCTCTGGAATGCCACGCGCGGCCATCGGCTGCTCTTTTGGCGCAGCGAGTATATGCGCTGGCGGGTTGAGACCTACAGCGGCATGAAGGCCGAAACTCTGACGGCCAAAGACATTCTGGGTTTTTTCTGGAAATCGCGCTGGGAGTTTTTGACCTACCTGGTGTGGATTGGCCGCCTGGAGCGCGAAGTGCGTAAAAGTAACTAACTGCCGGCAATTGCTGATAGTTGTAAGCTGATATCTGTATGAGATTTTGCATATTCCGCCCCGTCATTTTTGCGAGTGCGTTATGGCTGCTGGTTGCCGCGTCCGCAGCTGCACAGCAGTTGCCCCCCGTCGAGCCCGCGCAGCCGCAGCCGCTGCCCAGCGTCCACGACGAGGCACCGACCCTGCGCGTGACGACCAATGAAGTGCTGGTGCCGACGCTCGTCGAGAAGCGCGGTGGCGGCATTGTCTATGGACTCAAACCGCGGGATTTTATTCTGGAAGACAATGGTGTGCCGCAGAAGATTCGTGTGCAGGAGGAGATGGACACGGCGCCTGTCGCTCTGGTGGTCGCCGTCGAGCAGGGCGGCGTCAGCGTGCTGGAGTTTGACAAGCTGGCCAAGCTGGGTCCGCTGCTTGATCTCTTCCTGAGCGACGGCAAGGGCTTGGCGGCGCTGGTGGGCTTTGATTCGGAGCCGCATCTCATCCGCGACTTCACGCACTCCAGCGAGGAAGTGAACCAGGATCTCAAGCACCTCGATCCAGGCGACGGCGGCGACGCGATTCTGGATACGGTCAGCTATGCCGTCGATCTACTGCAATCGCAGCCCAAGGAATTCCGGCGTGTGCTGCTGCTGATCAGCGAAGAGCGCGATCACGGCAGCAGGCACACCAAGCCAGCCGAGGCGATTCAGAAGATCGGCCAGTCGGATGTGCTGGTGCTGAGCGTCTCGTTTTCGCCGGCAAAGGCCGAGCTGATCCACGATACGGAAGCCAAGGACGATATGCGGACGATGAATCTCCTCTCGCCAATTATCATGGCAATCCAGGCCTTCAAGAAGAATGTGAGCAAAGAAGTGGCCCACATGAGCGGCGGCGATTACACCACCTTCACCGGAGACAAGCGCTTCGAGCAGCGCGTGGTGGACGCGGCCAAACGCACACGCAATCGCTATCTGATTACCTTCAGTCCCACCGACGCGACTCCCGGATTGCACACCATTCGCGTGCGGACCGTGCAGGATTACGGCGCGCGGATTGTGGCGCGGGCAAATTATTGGCGGGAGGCGGAGCCGTAACTCCGCCGCTTGTATCCATGCAGATTTGTTGAGCCTCGGTCTGCCGCTGCGGGAGCGACAGACCACTTGGTCCGCTATCCTTTGGCGGCTTCCAGCAGCGCATTGACTTTCGCCAACACTGGGAAGGCATCGGCGACATAAACGACATCGGCTTTACCTCGCGTCCAGCCGCAGTTGGGGTCCAGCGAGATGGCGCGCCGAGAGCCGATGAAGCGCCAGCCGACGACATGCGGCTCCTCGCCGTGGCAGCATGTGGACAATCCCTTGGCGTGGCGCGGCGTCGATCCGGTCTGCCCAATCTGGTTCATGTGGGTGAGGAAGGGAAGCACCGGCTCGCCCTCGCCGCCTTGGTCAACAAGCGATTTGCTGCTGCCCAGTGATGCGCCGGTCTGGCGCAGGAAGCCGAGAATCAACTCGCCTGCCTCTGCGGCGTGCGTCTGGCCGTCGGGTTGCTTCTTGGTCCAGCCGGCACCGGCGACAAAGAGCATCTTCGCGTCAGGGCGGATCGTCTGCGCATCCTGTGCCGGAGCGCGGTAGCCGCTGACCGTGGTGCGTTGCGCGGGAAGTTCAACGGCAACGGATTCAATCTGCGCCGCGCCGGTTGCGCCAACGAAGGCCGTGTGCGTGCCCGCGTCCAGCAGCAGAAACCAGGGGCGCGCGCTGCGGCTGATGACAGCTTCAATCCGCTGGCGATAGAACCAGCGCGAGGCTTCAATGGTTTCACCTCCGCCAAGCGCGGTGATGTGCGAATCGACGAATCCGCCCAGCCGGTGCGCGACTCCGGCGGCGATGCGCGTGATGCGCGATGTGCCTGGTGCAAGAACAATGGTGGCCTCAGCCGCGCGGCAAAGAGCTTCGGCTGCGGCAGCGTCCGAGGCGTAGCGCGCCTGAGCAAAGGCCTCGCCAGAGACGGCCAGCAAGCGCGCGCCGGCCGAGGCAAGTGAAGCGCCAGCGGCTGCTGCGTCGGCGGCAATGATGCTGATGGTGAGAGATGCCGAGAGTCGCGCGGCCAGCTCAATGCCGGCGGTGACCGCTTCCAGTGATGCTTTGCTGAGCGCGGAGCCGGAGTCGTCGGCGTGAGTCAATACAAGTATCTGTTCCATTATTCGGCTCCAATCCAGGCGACCAACTCGGCGGCAATCTCGTCGGGGGTCATGTTCTTCTCCACGCGGGTCTCGCGCTGCTGCTTAGGCAAACTCACCGAGACATAGCTCAGGCCGTTCGCATCGAGTTTGGCGACTTTGGCTTTGGAAAGAGCGGGCATAATGGTGCGCATATTCGCCATGCCAATCTGCGGATTGTTGCGCGGCTCGGCGAGATTGCCGGTGGCCCAGCCGAGAACTGCGGGCGCTCCCGCGCAAACGCTGACTTGATGCTTGCCGCCCTCAACGCGCTCCAAAACCTCAAAGGAGCCGTCGCCGCGCAGTTCAATTTGATCGACGCCCTGGAACTGGTCGGTGATGCCGAGGCGCTCGCCGACAAGTTGCAGCGTCACTCCCGCGCCGCGCGTCGCCGACTCCCAGCCGCCGAAGAGCAGCAGCTTTGCTTTGTCTAGTCCAGGCAATGCCGCGATAGTCTCGGCAAGCACGGCTGCCGTCGAGTGCGCGTCGGGAAAGCCGCCGATGGGTCCGTCGATGGGGACCAGCTCGAAGGCCACCTTCTGCGCGACGGTCATCATCACCTGTTGCAGCTTGGCCTTGGGGCCGAGCGAGAGCAGCCAGAGCTTGCTGCCGGGGTTCTTCGCGGCCAGTGCCGCCGCTTCATAGAGCGCGCTGGCCGCCCACGGGTCCAGCACCGCCGGCAGAACCATTTCATTTTTGAGCCCCGGACCGGCGGGGGTGGTGACCGGCTCCAAAGTTTGCAGCGGATCGGGAACGATGCCCGCGCAAACGACGATGTGCAAAATGTTTGCCATGAAAAATTTTCCTTTATTCAGAGTTATTCGGAGATGCCTACAATCCAGCAATCCCATGTTTCCCCATTGGAAAGAAGGATCTCATATTCCTGACGAATGAGAGAACCACCATTCTCTGACTCATCTTTTTTCAGCCGGATTTGATAATCACCCGGATTGATAACCCATTCCTTATACGCAATTTCATGATTGCCGCGAATAAATCCTCCAAGCTTGACTTTCTTTCCATTCAACAGCGCATCGGCAACAAGATATGGAGAAGTGGTTGTATGTGTCAGTTGTGATGCAGAGATATGTATCTTGATGTTGGAGTCGGTGGGGTTGGGCTTGTCTTTTGCCTGCAAAGTGGCGGCGCAAAGCAGGAGGCAGAATACGGCAAAGAACTTATTCATCTCACATTCCCTCAGGGGCTGAAGCCCACGTCTCTTGGCGCATTTGATGTACGGGCTGAAGCCCGTACCCTTCAAATCATAGTTTAGCGTCAATGTTTGCTTTCTGCGAAAGGCCTCAGTTTTCCGCCGAGTGCAGGCCGCCGGAGCCGGCGCGGAAGTCGATGTTGGAGCGCTCGCCGTCGGGGGATTGGCCGCAGTTCCACAGGCAGGCGCCGCAGTGGATGCACTTCTCGCGCTCGAAGGCAAGCGCGCCGTCTTCGCCGCGCGTGATGGCCTGTCCGGAGCACATGGCAACGCAGGTCATCTCGCCGCACTCTTTGCAGAGTTCCGGATTGCGGAAGACGACGTGGTCGGCAAAGCCGGTCATCGCCTGGACCTTGCCGCCTATGAGCAGCGCGTCCTGCTGCGTCACCAGCAGACGGCCATCGAGGGAAATCTCCGGCCAGCCACGAACCGTGAGCAGCGCGTCGTGAAAGGTGCGGCCTTCGGCGTGGGCCATCGCCACGGCCTTCTTCAGTTGCAGGCCGTCGGCGGATTCGGGAGTGAAGTGGCGAATCTGCCGGTGCGCCGGAGGAATGTGCGCGGCCAGCGAAAGCTTGCCACGCGTGAGGCCGGCGAGCGCCATGCCAATCATGCCTTTGACGATGCCGTCCTGGAAGCCGTTGCGGGCGTTCTCGGCCTCGCGCGCTCCCTGCTCCACCCAGCTTGCGCGGCGGCGGGCTTCGTAGGTGGCGGCGAGATTTTGCTGCGTAAAGGGCTTGCCCGCGCGCAGCAGCTCGATGACCGCCTCGCCCAGTAGCGTACCCGTGGCCCAGGCCTCATCGACGCCGGAGCCTGTAAGCATATTGGTTGAGCCTGAGTTTTCGCCGATGCGCGCGTAGCCGTCGCCGCAGAGATACGGCTCGCCGTGGCGGCCTGATTCTTCCAGCGACTTTGCGCCCCAAGAGCGCAGCGTTCCGTTCTTGAGGTGCTTCCAGAGGGCCGGGTGCTGGATGTAGTGCTGGAGGTAGCGGTATGCGGTGCGCGAGGGGTCGTGCATCCAGGAAGGCACAAAGATGCCGACCGAAACCAGCCGCTCTGGATGCACGTAGAGGAAGCCGAATATCTCCGGTTCCGGGTAGCCGAAGCTGTGCCAGACGGTTCCAGGCTGGAGCGGCGACGGGTTGCCGCCCGCGTTGCGTAGGATGGCAGCATCTGCCAGCGCGTTCTTGTCGAGGGCGTCGGGATTTGATGGATCTTCGGGCAGCTCAATGACAAACTTCATGCCCAAGGCCCACTCGCGGCGATGGTGACCGGGCGGCAGGCCGATTTTCTCGTCGATGGCCTGACTGACTGCGCCGACGGGGCCGTCGCCGACGACAGTGAGTTGGGCGCGGACATCCATGCCGGCCATGAAGCCCTCGGTTGGCGCGCCGGATTTGTCGACGCCTTGGTCGGCGAGGCGCAGGCCTTCGACCTTGTTGCCTTTGAAGAGCGGCGCGGAGACGGGCGTTCCGGGCCAAATCTGGACCAGGCCGGTGGCCATCAACTGCGCGCCGATCCACTGATTAAATTGGCCGATGGAGAGGACCAGACCGCTATGCTTGTTGAGAAAGGCAGGCGTCCAGGGCAGCGTGAAGGCGTGGTCCTTGAGGCCGACGAGCGGGCCGAAGAGGCGCAGAACTTTGTCGGCGAGGCGAAGGACGAACGAGCGTCGGCTGGCACCGATGGGGTCGAGCAGATACATGACCCGCTCGCTGGTGACCGGCACTGCCATGGGAATCTCGGCCGGGTTCAGATCAGGGAAGCTGTCGCGAATGGCCTTTGCGCGGCTGACGACGCCGCTGACGCCGGAGGAGATGTCATCAGCCCGCTCATAGCAGAGAACTTGCAGCGGCATTCCCGGCGCGACGCGGCTCTCGAAGGCGGGGTCGGCGGTGTTGGCGGTCCACTCGCGGGTGAGCGTGGAGAGAAAGCCGCCTGTTGCCGGACCGAAGCCTACGCAGGCGATGTCCACTTCCATCGATGCGCGGTCGATATCGGGTACTTTGGCTCCTTCAATGTTCATGCTCATGCCGGATAATCCAGTGCCTCCGGAATCATGACCTTGCTGGCCGTTTCGGCGGCGCGGTCTTTGGCGAGGCGCGAGCCGCTGAGGCAGGCGGTCAATTTACCTTGCATACGCAGGAAGTCGCTTGAGCCGGCGCAACCGGCGCAGGGTCCGGCCTTCTGGGGATGTGTGCCGTCGCTCTGCAGAACATCGACGGCCATCGCCGAGATTCCCGGCATGGTTTCCTCGAGCTCTTCCAGTTCGCTGGCGAGGAAGCAACTACGATGCTCTTCTTCGTCCCAGGAGGGATGGCAGTTATAGCCAAAGACCAACTCGGCGCAGATGCGGGAGACCTCACCAGCGGCGGCGGCGGCCTGCGTGTGGCAGAGGTCGCTGAGGAACAGTACTGTGCCGTCCAGACCCTCGGCGGCGACCGGATCGCTGGGGCCTTTGGCTTCCAGTTCCAAAACGTCGAGAATCTGATAGCGGGATGCGAGCAGCCAGCAGAGCGCGTCGGCGAGGGCAAAGGTCACGCCCTGGCGCTGCCCGTGATAGAGCTTGCCGCCGCTGGGGTCCTTGGCGACCTGTAGATGCTCCAGCGTCCAGAGCCACATCTTCATCGCCGAGGCGAGCGTACAGGCACCGGTGCCGGGGTGAGTGGAGGCGATGCGGCGCATCTCGGCGGTCCAGTTGCGGAAGAGGGCGAGAAAGACCTCGGAGGTCATGGTCACTGTCAACTGGCGGCGCTGCACGGCCTCCGGGCCTTCGTAGGTGGCTTCGAGCTGGGCGTCCATCCACTTGTTGCCGAGGAAACCGGGGCAGTCTTCGGTGATGCCGTAGCCGCCCATTAGACTGACGGCCTCGCGCAGCATATTGGTGCCGTGGCCGGTGTTCCAAAGCTTGGTGGCTGGACAGATGACGTTGGTCTCGGCATCCATGAGCACGTACTGAACGAGCGGATCGGCTTCCAACTCGGCTCGGCGGGGATCGTCGGCTTTTAGCGAGAGCAGTTCGATGGCGCGGTCGGTGCTTTCCTTGAGGGCCTTCATCTCGGCGCGTCCGCCGTTGACGCCGCGTTCGGCGAGGATCGAGGACTTCTGCTTTTCCAGTGGTTCGTACTCGTCGAAGAGGCGGGCGGTGGCAAAGCCCAGCGAGCTAGCCGCTTCGCCGGTGGCCCAGATGTCGACGAGGCGATGTAATGCGTCCTCGCGCTGCTGAATGCCTTGCTCGTAGCGGACGGAACCGGGCTTGGCACCCTCGGCTCCGCGGAAGCGCTGGCGCTGGTAGCGGATGACCGGTTCGACGGCGGAGAGCAGCTTGGCCGAGGACATCAGGCCCACGCCCACACGGGTGCGCTTGAAGACCGCGTCCAGCACTTCAGCGTGGCTGAAGTTGGGAACAATAACGCCGTCTTTTACGGTGTAGCCGCCGACGATGCGGCTGGCGGGAACCTTGAGGTTGAAGATGGGATCGCCGGTCGAGGAGAGCTGATGAACCAGCTTCTTGGTCGGCGTGCCGTGGTCGAAGATGCCCTCGTCGGTATCTTCCAGGATGATGAAGCAACTGCCCTTGATGCGCTCGTCGTCCGAGGCCACGGCGGCGGTGACAAAGTTGGCGAAGGCGATGTTGGTGATGAAGCGGCCGCGCTTGTCGACTTGCAGCCAAGGCTCTTCGCCGTCCTTCCACTCGGCCACGCGCACCTTGCCGCTGAGCATTCCGGTGTCCACGCCGACGTAGGGGATGGGCTCGGTGAGCACGAAGGCGCCGCGCCAGGTCTTGCGGTCTTCGCCGGACTGCGCGGGGGCGGAGAGGCTCTTGTAGTGATGGATCTGCTCCGGCGTGCCGCGCTCGTGGATCGGCGAGAGCGCCAGGGAGCCAGCCAGCGAGGCCGTAGCCGCGCCGCCGTCCACCCAAGCCAGTTCGAAAGCGGCCAGAGACAACGCCATATTCTTGGGTCCGACGATATATCCACCCTCTTCCGGCTCCATGAAAGCAGCAGTGATGCCGGCGCGGTCAAAGGCCTCCATCATACTGGTCTTGCCGGGGGTCCACTCGTGGGTGTTGCGCTCGCCTGCGGCCACCAGTTGGGCCACGGTTCCACGCGCCACGCTGCGCGCTGACTGGACCAGCATCTGCAAGTCGAAACGGTCGGCAAAACGCCATTGAATCTGGCGCACCGCGTCGCCTGGAAGAGTTAGCATAGTTGTAACCTCGGATACCACAGCCGTAGCCATATTTTCGCCCTCTAGTAGCGGTCCTATTGTGAATGACCGGATGCATCTCAGGATGTGACTTGAATCACTTTATCATGTCAGGTTGCCACTTGATGTGGAAGGACGAATCTGTATAACTTACTGCTGATTCGACAGTATTTCCAGCTCGATAGAATACTGTTACTGGTGTCATTCGCGACTGAGTATTGCGGCCTTGTTGGTGGGTAGGAATTCAGACTCCCCCGAGTGAACTCTCTAGCTGTGTAGTTTCAACAGGTTGTCCATTCGATCTGAACGCAAGCAGCTGGTTGTGACGCGCAATCAGTTTTCCCGAAAGAGATCGAATGGACGATCACCCGAATGCCCGACTTACCGTCCATGCACGTGCCCCTATCCGCTGTGTATCAATAGCTCGGCGGAGCGTTTCATCCAGACCGCCCAGCGCGAGTGGTTCAACGCGCGCACTAGCGTCGATGGTAGTTAGGGTCTGTTATTACCCTAGGACGCAATCTAGCGCGCCGCTCCGTGACAGAGTCGCGTCAACCACGATACTCTGATGGGTACGCGTTCGGCGCGTCGAAGGAGCAACTCGGTTCCCATGCCCATTCAAGCAACCTCGAAAATCTGGCACAACGGCAATCTGATTCCCTGGGAGCAGGCCAACATCCATGTGATGAGCCACGTGATCCACTATGGCTCCAGCGTCTTTGAGGGCATTCGCGCCTATGGCCAACCGCAGGGCTCGGCGGTCTTCCGGCTGCCGGAGCATATGCAGCGGCTGCTGGACTCGGCCAAGATCTATCGCATGGATCTGCCCTTTACGATTGAGGAGCTGTGCGCGGGCGTGGTGGATTTGATTGAAGCCAACGGCGTTGCGCCCTGTTACATTCGCCCCATCGCGCTGCGCGGCTACGGCGAGATCGGCGTTAGCCCCAAAGGCTCGCCGGTCGAGGTGTATATCGCCAACTTCCCCTGGGGCAAGTACATCCCCGGCAACCACGGCGCGGATGTATGCATCTCCAGTTGGAATCGGCTGGCGCCGAACACCATGCCCTCGCTGGCCAAGGCCGGTGCCAACTACATGAACTCGCAACTGATCCACATGGAGGCGGAGGTCAACGGCTACGCCGAAGGCATCGGCCTGGACGTGAACGGCCTGGTCAGCGAAGGCTCCGGCGAGAACATTTTCATTGTGCGCAGCGGCGTCATTTATACGCCGCCGCTCTCCAACTCGACGCTCTCCGGCATCACCCGCGACAGTGTGCTGACCATTGCGCGCCATCTGGGGCTAACGGTGAAGGAGCGCTCGCTGCCGCGCGAGTTGCTCTACATTGCCGACGAGGTCTTCTTCACCGGCACGGCCGCCGAGGTCTCGCCGATCCGCTCCATCGACCGCATCCAGATTGCCGACGGCAAACCGGGCGAGATCACCAAAAAGATTGCCGACGAGTTCTTCGGGATTGCGAATGGCCTCAAGCCCGACCGCTTCGGCTGGCTGACGCCGGTCAAGGTGAATGCCAGCGAGGCGGTTGGCGCGTAGCCGTATCCAGCGCAATACGCGAGGGCGGCTTCGATGAGGCCGCCTTTGCTTTTGGATCACCGTCGACGTGATGCGCCCATCGTGCCAAGCTAGTATCATGAGCGTGTGGCCCACGAACAACCGACTCCTGATCGCTGGCCACTGAACCCCCGTCAAAAGGAAGAGTGCCCAGCGTGAAACCCGATATGAAAGTCTCGTTGGCCGGTCTGGAACTGGTCAACCCGATCATCGCCGCCAGCGGCACCTTTGGCTATGGCATCGAGTTTGAAGAGATTGTCGCGCTGGAGAAGATCGGCGGGCTGGTGACCAAGGGCATCTCGATGGAGCCGATGGCAGGCCATGTCGCGCCGCGCATTGTGCAGACGGCGGCGGGAATGCTGAACGCCATCGGATTGCAAAATGTGGGCGTGGAGGAGTTCGTTGCGCGCAAGCTGCCGCCGATGAGCCGCTATCCTGCTTGCAATGTCATCGTCAACGTCTTTGGCTACACGGTGGGCGAGTACGTCGCGGTGATTGAGCGGCTGAACCAGGCCGAGGGGATCGCGGCCTATGAGCTGAACGTCTCCTGCCCCAACGTCCATGCCGGCGGGATGGCCTTCGGCTCCGATCCCGGCTCGCTGGAGTATTTGGTGGGCCGCGCCAGATCCGCCAGCGCGCGGCCGCTGATCGTCAAGCTCTCGCCCAATGTGACCTCCATCGCCCACATGGCCAAAATCTCCGCCGAAGCCGGAGCCGACGCGGTAAGCCTGACGAATACCTTTCTGGCGATGTCGATTGACGCGGAGACGCGCCGCCCGCGCCTCACCAACATCACAGGCGGCCTCTCCGGCCCGGCCATCAAGCCCATCGCGCTGCGCATGGTTTACGAGACCGCGCGCGAGGTGCAGATTCCCATCATCGGCATGGGCGGCATCATGACGGCGGAAGATGCGGTGGAGTTCCTGCTTGCTGGAGCTACCGCCGTCCAGGTGGGCACGGCCAGCTACGCCGATCCGCGGGCTGTCGAGCGGCTGGCCAAAGGGCTTGAGTCCTGGTGCCGCAGCCACGGGGTCGAGCGCGTTGCCAGCCTCACCGGCGCGCTGGAGACGCCGCGGGATTGAGCGGCAGGGTTGCGTGGTCGCGTACCATCCGGTTGAGTCCATGCATTTTCCAGACTTCCCTACTCCAAATTCCCTGTGCGCGCCTTTGTGCCGAATCTGTGCCGAGGGAGATATTATCCTGTGGAAAAACCCCGGGCTTGTCGTACACTCTAGGTAAATTTTCGGAGTACGGAAAACATTCTTAAAGGCTGTGACGGCCTTTTCCGATGATTGAGGTATACGGGGTAAGGGGGAGCCGCGTCTTGCGGATTTCTGGGCAGGGGGCGGTCTGGCTCCTTTGCCCTCATGCAGCGCGTATTGTGTAATTGTTGTGGGGGCCAGGAAGGGTCTGAATGCGCATTCAAGCGGAAGCGAATCTCTCGGCCTTGATCGAGAGCACCGAAGACCTGATCTGGTCGGTGGATTCGCGCTATCGGCTGATTACCTTCAACCGCGCATTCCAGGAGCATTTCCAGCGGAACTTTGGCGGTCCGGTGGCTCCAGGGGTAGGCCTGAGCGAGCTGATGCCGCCTGCGCACGCTGTACTTTGGCCTCCTCTCTATGAGCGAGCGCTCCGGGGCGAGCAGTTTCGCATCGAGTATACCCTCACCGATCGTCGCATCCTTGACCTCACCTTCAGCCCGATTCTGGTGGACGGAGCGATTACCGGCGTCTCCGTCTTCGGCAAGGACATCAGCGAGCGGAAGGCGGCGGAAAGGAAGTACCAGGAAATCTTCGAGGGGGCGCTGGAAGGCTTCTTCCAAACCACCCCCGAGGGCAGATTTCTGACCGTCAACCGCGCACTGGCAACGATTCTGGGCTATGACTCGCCACAGGATCTCATCGCCAGTGTCACGGACGTGGCTCAAGATGTTTGGGTGAATGCAGACGAACGCGCCCGACTCTTGCGACAGCTCGAAGAGCAGGGGTATATACAAGACTACGAGTGCCGATTCAAGCGCAAGGACGGAAGCGTCATCTGGGTCTTGCAGAACGCCCGCTGCGTTCGCAATGAGGAGAAGAACGCGCGCTTCTTTGAAGGCTCGATCCAGGACATCTCTGAACGCAAGAGGGCCGAAGAGGCGCTCAAGAAGACCGAAGCCAATCTTTCGACGCTGATTGAAAGCACGGAAGACCTGATCTGGTCGGTGGACCTTGATTATCGGCTGGTTTCCTTCAATCACGCGCTGCGGCAGGACATCGATGACAATTTTGGCATCCGGGCCGCCGCCGGGATGTCGCCCTCGGAGCTGCTTCCGCCGGAGCGGGCGGAATTTTGGCCACGATATTATGAACGCGCACTGACCGAAGGCCCATTCCGAACCGAATATCTTCTGGCGGATGGACGCACTCTGGAACTTTCCTTCAATCCCATCATCGTCGAAGGGAAGACGACCGGGGTTTCGGTCTTTGGCAAGGACATCAGCGAGCGCAAGCAAGCGATGCAGACGCTGGCAGAAAGCGAGGAGCGTTTTCGCGCCACCTTCGAGCAGGCGGCGGTGGGCATTGTCCACGTCTCGTTCGAGGGAAAAATCCTGAGCTGCAACCATCGCTTCGCGCAGATCGTCGGCTATGCGCCGGAGGAGGTTGCCAACCTCACCGTCAAGCAGCTCACGGCACCGGAGGATGTTGCCGAATCCGTCGCGCTGATCCGCCGCATCGAGAACGGCGGCGATGCCGAAACGCTGGAGAAGCGTTATCTGCGCAAGGACGGCAGCATCTTCTGGGCCAGGACCACGGTTTCCATGCAGCGCAGCAGCCGCGGAGAGCCGCTGCACCTGAGCGCATTTATCGAAGACATCAATTTGCGCAAGCAGGCGGAGCAGGCGCTGAACGAGAGCAGCGACTTTCTCAAAGAAGCTCAGAGAATCGGCGACCTGGGCTGCTATGTACTGGATGTCGCCGCTGGAATTTGGAGCAGCACCAGCCTTCTGGATGAGATCTTCGGCATCGACCCAAGCTATCAACGCAGCGTAACCGGATGGGAGACGCTGGTGCATCCGGCCGATCGCGAGAGGATGGCGACTTATTTTGCCAAAGAAGTGATAGGCCGCAGAAAACCCTTCGACGCGGAGTACCGTATCGTCCGGCAGAGGGACGGGGCGGTGCGCTGGGTGCGCGGATTGGGCAAGCTGGAGTTCGATGCGCAGGGCAAACCCCTGAAGATGCGCGGTATTATCAGCGACATCACCGCGCATCGGCAGTGGGAGGCGCAACTGCAAGAGAGCGAGGAGCGCTTCCGGGCGGTCACTGAAACCTCTCCGCTGGCCATCGTATTGTCTTCCGGCCCTGACGAGCGGGTCGAGTACGTGAATCCCGCCTTCACCCGGCTCTTCGGCTACACGCGGGAAGATATTCCGACGGCGGCCGATTGGTGGCCTCTTGCCTATCCTGACCCGGAGTACCGCCGACAGGTGATGGAGGATTGGAAGCGCAGTGTTGAGTTGGCGATCCGCACCGGGCGCGCCATCGACCGTGTTGAGAATGTAGTCGCATCCAAGGACGGCTCGAAGAAGATCATCGAATGGGGCCTGGTTAGCGCGGGCGGCCGCAACATGGTCTTCGGCAATGACATCACCGAACGCAAGCGGGCGGAGAACGAACTGCGCGAGAGCGAGGAGCGCTTCCGCTCCACCTTTGAGCAGGCCCCGGTGGGCATTGTCCAAGCCTCGCTCGATGGCCGCTACATCAGCTCGAATGCGCGCTTTGCCGAGATCATCGGCTATCCGCTGAATGAAGTTCACGGCCTGAGCTTCCAGCAGATCACGGCACCGGAGGACATGGACGCCAGCAACAAGATGTACCGGAAATTGCTGAGCGGCGTTGCGCCCGCCTCCAGCATCGAAAAACGCTACCTTCGTAAGGACGGAAGCCTGATCTGGGTGCGCGTGACGGTTTCGCCCCAGCACGACGACGCAAGGAATATCCAGTACTACATCGCCATTGTCGAGGATATCAGTGCCCGCAAGGCCGCCGAGGAGCGGCTGGCCGCTGCCGCTGAAGAACTGCGGGCCAGCGAGGAGCGCTACCGTACCGCCTTCCAGACCAGCATCGACGCGATCTCGCTCAGCCGACTCGACGATGGTACGCTGCTCGATGTCAATCAGGCCTTTCTCGATATGTTCGGCTACCAGCGCGAAGAGGTCATTGGAAAGAGTTCGCTGGAGATCGTCGCATGGACCGACCAGAATGACCGGCATCGACTGGCAGAGAGGCTGCGCAAGGAACGCGTCAGCCGAAATTTAGAGTATCAACTGCAAAGGAAGAACAGAGAGAGATTTTGGGGTTTGGGGTCAGGCTCGCTGTTTGAGCTGAATGGCGTCACCTGTATTCTTTTTGTGATCCGTGACATCTCCGCAAGCAAGGCGGCCGCCGAGGCGCTGCGAACCAGTGAGGAGCGCTACCGCACCGCCTTCCAGACCAGCATTGACGCCATCACTCTCAGCCACCTGAAAGATGGAAGGTTCGTCGATGTAAATCAGGCCTTCCTGCGAATGTTCGGTTACCAGCGCGAGGAGGTTGTGGGGCTAACCTCGCTGGAACTCAATATCTGGACCAACCTTCGGGATCGGCAGAAGTTGGTCAAGGCACTGCGCAGGGATTCCGTCTGCATGGATATGGAGTTCCTGCTGAATCGAAAAGGCGGGCAGAGCTTCTGGGTTCTGGTCTCCGGAGCGATGATTGAGCTGGACGGCGTGCCCAGCTTTATGCTCGTGGTGCGTGACCTCACGGTTGTCAAGGCGGTCGAGCGGCGCCTGATCGAGACCCAGGAGGCCTTGCGCTTGAGCGAGGAGCGCCACCGCCTCGCCTTCCAGACCAGCCCCAATGCCGTCAGCATCATCCGCCTGGAAGATGGAGAGTTTCTCGATGTCAATGAGACCTTCCTCAACATCATGGGCTTCAGTCGTGATGAGGTGATGGGGAAGACCCTGCACGGACTCAATCTCTGGGTCGATACGCATGATAGAAAAAACATCCTCGAAGTATTGCGCCGGGATCATGTCTTCCGCGGCGATGTCCAACTCAGAAAGAAGAACGGAGATTGTCTTTGGGGCAGGGTATCGGCCTCGGTCTTTGAGCATGAAGGCGTTTCCAGTGTGCTGACCGTCACTCAGGATATCTCCGAAGCCAAGGCAGCCGAGCAGCAGTTGGTTGTGACCGTCGATGCACTGCGGCGTAGCGAGCAACGCTACCGCACCGCCTTCCAGACCAGCCTGGACGCCATCTCCATCTGCCACATGGCGGATGGCCGGTTTGTCGATGTCAATGAAGCCTACCTGGAACTGTTTGGATATCAGCGTGAAGAGCTAATTGGACACACATCGCCGGAGATGAAAATGTGGGTGGATCACCGCGACCGGCAGACCATGGTTGATTTTGTGCGCGCGAACTCCAGCTTTCGCAGCTCCGAGGTGCAGTTTAGGAAGAAAAATGGGGATATTGTCTGGGGAGAGATGTCGGCTTCGGAGATTGATTTAGACGGCACGCCGTGCATCCTGGCGGTTACGCGGGATATCTCCCAAGCCAAGGCTGCGGCAAATACCATTCGTGATCTGGCATACTACGATTCGCTGACCGGTCTGCCCAACCGCCGCCTGCTCTTGGATCGATTGCGCCAGACTCTATCTTCCAGCGACCGTGGCAGACGTTCGCAGGCGTTGCTGTTTGTCGAGCTGGATAACTTCAAGACGTTGAATGAGACGCTCGGCCATCAAACCGGCGATCAACTGCTGCAAGAGGTGGCGCGGCGCATTGTTGCCTGCGCCCAGGATGCCGACACCGTGAGCCGGCTGGGCGGAGATGAGTTTGCCGTCATGCTGGAAGACCTGAGCGAATCGGCTGGGGAGGCGGCGGCGCAGGCCGAGGCGGTGGGCGCAAAGATTCTGGCCTCCATCAGCCAGCCCTTCCGATTTGAGGACCGCGAGTGCCTGACCACCGCCAGCATCGGGATTACTATCTTCAAGGATCAGCGGGAAGGCACCGACGAGTTGATGCAGCGGGCGGACGTTGCCCTCTACCAGGCCAAGGCTGCGGGTCGAAATACCATCCACTTCTTCTCTCCCGCGCTACAAGCTGCGGTCAACGCGCGTGCCACGCTGGAAGATGATCTGCGCCATGCCATTAGGGAAAGACAGTTTCTGCTCTACTATCAGCCTCAGGTCGCGCGTGGCCGGACTACGGGTGCCGAGGCGCTGATTCGCTGGCAACACCCCAAGAATGGCATGGTGCCGCCGGATGAGTTTATCCCCCTGGCCGAGGAGACGGGGCTGATTCTGCCACTGGGAGAGTGGGTGTTGGAGACCGCCTGCGCGCAGATTGCCGCCTGGTCAACCAAAAAGAAGACCAGCCATATCTCGCTGGCCGTCAACATTAGCGCCTTGCAGTTCCGTCAGGCAGGCTTCGTGGATACAGTGCTGAAGGCCCTGGAGCGCACCGGTGCCAATCCGACAAACCTCAAGCTGGAGCTGACCGAGAGTATGTTGGTGGAGAATATCGAGGACGTCATCACCAAGATGACCGAACTCAAATCGCATAACCTGAGCTTCTCGCTGGACGACTTCGGCACCGGCTATTCCTCGCTGGCCTACCTGAAGCGCCTGCCTCTGGATCAGTTGAAGATCGACCGCGCCTTTGTGCGCGATATGCTGGTGGATGTAACCAGCGGCGCCATTGCGCAAACCATCATCTCGCTGGGCCGCGCCATGGGTCTGTCAGTGATCGCCGAAGGCGTGGAAACTGAGGAGCAGCGCGGCTTTCTTGCCGGTCTCGGCTGTCATACCTTCCAGGGCACTCTCTTCAGCTCCCCGCTGCCGTTAGAAGAGTTTGAGGCAATCCTGTAGGAAGTGCCGCGTCCTTGAACTCGTGAGAGCGTTCATTCCGTGCCAGAATCCCGTAGCTTTGCGTAATGATTCCTCGCATTTCCGCCGATATGACCCTCGAGGGCAGGATCGTTTCGTATCCCTCCCTGAGAACGATAACAATGCGGCACGGAAAGTAGCAGGAATGCATCGTCATATCGAAGCTAATCTGCTGGCCTTGATCGAGAGCACCGAAGACCTGTGGGGTTCGGTGGACGCGAACTACCGCCTGCTGGTCTTCAATAAAAACTTCCAACGTTATATCCAGGACAACTTTGGCGTTCAGGTGGCCGTGGGCATGGGACCAGCGGAGATTCTTCCCCAGGATCGTGTGGAACTGTGGCCGCGCCTCTTTGACCGCGCCATAAAGGAAGGTGCTTTTCGCACTGAGCAGAAGCTCTTGAATGGCCGCATCCTGGAGATGGCCTTTCATCCCATTCTTGTGGATGGAAAGCCCCAGGGTGTCACGGTCTACGGCAAGGACATCTCCGACCGCAAGATAGCCGAGCGGCGTCTGAGCGAGGCGCAGATCGCGTTGCGTCAGAGCGAGGAACGCCATCGCGTCGCATTCCAGACCAGTCCCAATGCGGTCAACATCATTCGCCTTTATGATGGCATGGTACTCGATGTCAATCAGACCTTCCTCGACGCGATGGGTATTGAACGCGAAGAGATCGCGGGGCGCACAGCGTGGGAGCTGAAGATCTGGGTCGATCCGGGCGATCTGCAAAAAATCGTCGAAACGCTGCGCCTGTACCATCTTTATCGGGGCGACATACAGTTGAAAAAGAAGAACGGCGAGACCTTCTGGGGACGGATGTCGGCCTCGGTCTTTGATCATGACGGCGTTCCCTGCGTGCTGACCGTCACTCAGGATATCTCCGATGCCAAGGCGTCCGAGCAGAAGTTGGTCACGGCTCAGGAGGAATTGCGGGCCAGCGAAGAACGCTACCGCATCGCATTCCACACTAGCCTTGACGGCTTTGCGATTATCCGCGCTTCTGACAGTGCATTTGTTGACATGAATCAGGCCTTGGTCGATGCGCTCGGATACCAGCGGCAGGAACTTCTCGGGCGCAGTCCCACAGATCTCAATTTGTGGGCCGATGCCGGCGAGCGGGAAAAGCTGATGCAAGCTCTGCGCAAAGACGCCATCTGCAGGAACTTTGAGGCCCGCTTCAGAAAGAAAGATGGGCAGACATTGTGGGGCCTGATATCTGCTTCGCTGATCGAGGCGGATGGACAAACGTGCTTTCTTGCCCAGGTGAGGGATGTCTCCGAGGCCAGAGCAGCCGAGGAGAGCATGGCCGCAGCCGCCGACGCCTTGCGGGTCAGCGAGGAGCGCTACCGCACCGCCTTTGAAACCAGTCTCGACGGCATTGGGCTTACCCATCTGGAGGACGGCCTATTTGTCGATATCAATCCAGCCTTCCTGCGCATCTTCGGCTTCAGGCGGGATGAAGTTGTTTTGCATACCTCGCTGGAACTGAACATTTGGGCGGATCCAAACCAGCGGCAAAAGATGGTCAATGTGCTGCACAGTAAATCTGTCTGCCACAATATGGAGGTCCAGTTTCAACGCAAGAACGGGCAGTGCTTCTGGGCGCAATTGTCGGCGTCAAAGGTCGATCTGGACGGCATTCCCAGCATTCTGGTGGTTATGCGAGACAACTCAGAGGCCAGGGCGGCTGAGCAGAAGATTGAAAACCTGGCTTTCTATGACCCGATGACCCGTCTGCCCAACCGGCGACAATTGCTTGACCGTCTGCACCAGATTCTGGCTGTCGGCAATCACGGCAATCACAAACTAGCGTTGCTGCTGGTGGATTTGGATAACTTCAAAACCCTTAACGACACACTGGGCCACCAAGCAGGTGACCAATTGCTTCAGGAAGTTGCCAAACGCATCACCACTAAAGTCCGCGAGACGGATTTTGTGGCGCGGCTCGGCGGAGATGAGTTTATCGTGATACTGGAAGAGATGGGCGAGGCCTCAGATCATGCCGTCGAGCAGGCAAAGATCGTTGGCGAGAAACTCCTGGCCGCGATCGCCCAGCCCTACCACCTCAACGGACGCGTATGCCTCAGCACCGCAAGCATCGGGATCGCTATCTTTGGTGACCGTCGCGATGAGACCACGGAAGTTCTGAAACAGGCCGATATTGCCATGGATCAGGCCAAGGCAGCGGGCCGCAACACGCTGCGATTCTTCTCGCCGGCCCTGGGAGCCGCCATCTCCGCACGGGCCGCGCTGGAGGAAGACCTGCGTCAGGCTATCGGCTCCAAGCATTTTCTGCTTTACTATCAGCCCCAGGTCATTCGCGGCAGGGTGGTGGGCGCTGAAGCCCTGATTCGCTGGCAGCATCCCAGCCGCGGCATTGTGCCACCGGATATGTTCATTCCGCTGGCCGAGGAAACAGGACTCATCCTGCCTTTGGGGGATTGGGTGCTGGAGACCGCCTGCGCGCAGATTGCCGCCTGGGCCAGAGAGAAAAATACCGACCATCTGTCGATTGCCGTCAACATCAGTGCCCGCCAGTTCCGTCAGCCTGAGTTCGAGCAAAAAGTGCTGGCCGCGCTCAAGCGTACAGGAGCAGATCCAAGAAACCTCAAACTGGAGCTTACCGAGAGTATGTTGCTCGAAAATGTCGAGGAAGTCATCGCCAAGATGACCAACCTGCGCTCGCGTGAGATCGGCTTCTCCCTGGACGATTTCGGCACCGGCTACTCCTCGCTCGCCTACCTCAAGCGCCTGCCTCTCGACCAGTTAAAGATCGACCGCACCTTCGTTCGCGACATCCTGACCGATGCCTCCAGCGGCGCCATCGCGGAGGCCATTATTTCGCTGGGAAAGGCCATGGGAATGCCGGTCATCGCCGAAGGCGTGGAGACCGAAGAGCAGCGCGCCTTCCTTGCACGGCTCGGTTGCCATGCCTTCCAGGGGTACCTGGCCAGCCGCCCGTTGCCGCTGGATGACTTCCAAAGCCTGCTCAAAGCCCTGGCTAAGATATCCGTCCCCTATGCCGATTAGCCTCTGCTTTTCTCACTCTGCCGGAAGACTCAACTCGTGTCGCACATCCGCGCCGCGAATCCAGAAGATCACGTCGGTGGCGATATTCGCTGCATGGTCGGCTATTCGCTCCAGATTCTTCGCCACCAGGATGGCGCGCATTGCCTGCTGCGAAAAGTGCGGCTGTTCCTCAATGAACTTCAGCAGGTTGTCATGGGCGCAACGGTTCATGCGGTCCATCTCGTCGTCCATCTCGCGCACCTCTTCGGCCAGCCGTGCATCGCCATCCAGAAACGACTGCAACGCCGAGCGGATCATGCGTCCGGCAAACGCGCCCATCGCCGCAATATCCGCGGGCAGATCGACGGCGTCCAGCTTCAGCATCTCCTTGGTGCGGCGCACAATGCCCATCGATTGGTCGCCAATTCGTTCCAGGTCGCCGTTGATCTTGATCACCGCCAGAATGAAGCGCAGATCAATGGCCATGGGCTGCTCCTTGGCCAGCAACTCATAGGCCATCTCATCGAGGTCGCGCTGCGCCGTGTCGATGGCTCGCTCATTCTGCTTGACGTACTTGCAAAGCCCCTTATCGCGCTGCAAGTAGGCGTCTACCGCGGTATCGACCGCCTGCTGCGACATAGCTGCCATGGCCATCAACTGGTCCTTCAGCTCCGCCAGTTCCTGGTGAAAATGAATGCGCGGCAAGACAGTTCTCCTCATCATTGATTGTGCATCATGCAATGTTAACAGGAGACGAATTTCCAGCCTGCGCACCAAATACGTCATCGCAAAGGAGCGCAGCAGAAGATTTACACGTAGGGAATCTCTACCTCCGAATAGCTGCCCGGGTTTTGACGCATTCACATTTGAATCAGCTGATCGAGATTGGGCATTGTCCGGCCTTCTGCTTCTAGGGTTCGCCAAAACGCATTGCCTGTGAATATGGTGCAATTTTGCTCAGAAGCCGCTGACTGCCGCGCCGAAAATAAATATGTAAATCCACCGCCCTCCATGCGCATCAATTAATAGAGCATGGAAGATTCCATGTTTTCCCCGTTACGCGCGCATCTTGTTCAATGCGCGCGTATCTTTCCTGAATCCAACAGCGGCCCAACGGCCCTGCACAGAAAGGCATTTGACAATGAAACGTTTGGCGATTCTATCCGGCATTCTGGCGCTGGCCGCTCCCCTGGCCCTGGCGCAAACCTCAGCCTGGGCCACCGACCCGAACCACAGCGAAGTCGATTTCACCATCCGCCACGGCGGCGTCTCCAACGTGCATGGCCGCATCGGCAAGGTGACAGGCACGCTGGTCTACAACGAGGCGGATGTCACCAAGTCCACTATCACGGTCACCATCGACACCAGCACCATCGACACCGGCGTGGCCGCCCGCGACACGCACCTCAAATCGGAGGCTTTCTTCGATGTGGCCAAATTTCCCACAGCTACCTTCACCAGCTCCGGCGTGGCCAAGAACGGCAGCAAGCTGACGGTGAATGGCAACCTGACCCTGCACGGCGTCACTCTGCCGGTGGTGCTCGATGTGGAAGGCCCCAGCACGCCAGTCGAGGGCGCAATGGACCACAAGCCACACTCCGGCTTCTCGGCAACCACCACCGTCAGCCGGACCGCTTTTGGAATCGGAACCAGCTTCCCGGCGATCGTGGTGGGCGACGAGGTGAAGCTGACCATCGATCTGGAAATCATCAAGCAGTAAGAGGGGCCGGACAGTGAAACCTGCTACTGGCCCACTACCTTCTGCGCCACCGATTCCTCATCCGCGTCGCTCTGAATGATCTTGTTGTGCAGGCAATAGAGGGCCAGTTCAAGCCGGTCGCTGACGCCCAGCTTGTCGTATATCTTGCGCAAATAGTTCTTGATTACCTGCTCGGTGGTTCCCAACTGGTAGGCGATCTCCTTGTTGCGCTTGCCTTGGGTGATGCAGGTGATGATGGCCATTTCTTTGGGCGAGAGCTTGGGCTGGACGCGCGGATTCACCAGCGCCGAGGCCTGGGCGCGATAGGCTTCGATCACCCAACTGACCGACTGGTTATCAATCCATGTTTCGCCGGCCGCAATCCGCCGTACGCATCTGACCAGCAGGTCGGGCGAGATGGAGCGGCTGACGATGCCGCGTACGCCACGCCGGTAAAGTTCGACGGTCTGGTTCTCGTCGGCAGCCACAGCCTGCACAATCAGCTTCACTTCGGGAGCAGCGCGCAGCAGGTCGGGAATCACATTGGCCGTCCCGGCCAGCAGGCTGCCTTCCAGCAAGACGATGTCGGTTGGATAGCGCGCGATTGCCGCCCGCAGATTCTCCAGCGAATCGGCCTGAGCCACGACGCGCAGGTCATCTTCAAGAGCGAAGACCTTGCGAATTCCGACGCGGTAGATCGCCTGGGAGTCCGCGAGAATCACGCGGATCGTTCCCGGCTTCACCGGAGCGTCAAGGACTTCGCCATTTGCAGAATCGTCCAGGAAATCCATAAGCGGTTGGGACCCGGCCTACTCCGGCTGTCACTGCTCGGCGAATTGGTAGTCGTCGATGGTGGCGGCAGCCTGATAGTTACTTTGGTTCTTTGAGCAGCGTACCACACGTCCCTGACAATGAACCAGTACGTCGCGTGGAGTGCCCAGAACCGCACCCGGCATGCGCAGGGAAAAGCGGATCTCCAGCCCAGCCTGCACCGCCGTTTCCATCTCAAATACCACGCCGCTGGCAGAGACATTGCGGGTTAGTGCGGGTATTTCCCCCTTGCCGGAGGACAAAATTACGGGCAGCGCCAGCGGAAATCGCACCGCGCAACGCACTTCCTGCCGCTGAAAGGCCGACCTGGAACGTGCAGGCGTAAACGGCATCGCTGATTTTGAAGCATCCATAGACGGCATCCCAAAGCCTAAAAGGGCCATTCCCACTCTACTGGAGATTTGCCGTAAATTACATGGCACTAAAGTTTTCAAGAAAGTAATGTGCGATGAGGAGGCTAACAACCAATCAAAACTGAGTCAAAAACCAAATAAAAACTGACGAATAATGCTCGAAAAAACTCACATCAAAATGTAATATGATGCACATATGAGAAAAACGCATCATATACTTAATTTGATGACAACCACTGGGCGGTGATGCAGCGGTGAGGAGTATCCGATGAGAACCACACTCGATATTCGGGATGATGTTCTGGCGCAGGTGAAGGAGTATGCAGCGGCACGGTCGATCTCAGCGGGAGCCGCGGCCAGCGTCCTGCTGCAACGCGCGCTGAAGCAACCCACTCCGGTTCGCAGGGATGGGCACTTCTTCGTCTTCTCCCCTGGCGAAGACGCTGAGATAATTACGCTGGAGCACGCGCTCAGAATCGAGGATGAAAGCGAGTGAGCGTCTGGCTTTTTGATGTGAACATTCTGGTTGCACGCTTCTGGGAGACACACGTCTTCCATGCGAAGGTTCGCGCCTGGATGACCAGCCATGAGCACGAGGGCTGGGCAACCTGCCCCATCACCCAGGTCGGCTTGGTGCGAACCATCTCCAACCCAGGGTTCTCCGAGAATGCGCCCCGTCCTGCCGAGGCCATTCATTGGCTGGCGGAGAGCTTGCGGCTGGATCCCAACCACCATTTCTGGGCCGACGATCTTTCACTCTCCGATGCTTGCGCTGAAAGTCTTCCTCGGCTGAACGGCTTCAAGCAATTGACGGACGCCTACCTGCTTGGCCTTGCCATCCACAAGCAGGGGAAGCTATTAACGCTGAACCGGAAGATGCTGGCGCTTGCCGCTGAAGATGGCCCTGCTCGGGAGGCGCTGGTCATTCTGGAGTAGCGCTGGCAACTCGTGATTGCAAAGCAGGCTTTACCGAAACGATCTCGACAAAATCCAATACATACCCACCTGAACTATCGAGATTCACATACGAATCCGTTTGATTCGAAGTGATGACCTCGTACATTACATCATGCACATGGTATTCGTCATCGTCAGTAACGATCATAATCTTTGCGGTCAAGCACTCATCATGAATTGTCCGGATCTCTACCAGCTTGTCGATATTGTTCTTGAGGCACTGAATGTCGGCTTCGGTCATTAAAGTCCTCATAGTCCAGATTATCGGTCTACGGTGTGCTTCTTCGGCTTGATAGACGCTGCCTTCACGTTCTTCTTTACGGCTTTGGCAGTAGCACTGCCCAGCAGCCCCGTCCAGCGCAGCTCCGCACCGCGTGGCGCGCGCTTGGCTTTGGCGATGGCCAGGTCGGCGACTTCGCGCACGATCCAGTCGAAGCTGGCCTGACCGATGGAATGGATGTCGGCGTCGGGCACGGGGTTCATGAAGTCGATGGCGTAGGGGATGCCGTCCTCGACGGCGAACTCGACGGAGTTAAAGTCGTAGCCGAGGGCGCGGCAGAGCTTGACGGCGTTGAGGCGGATGCGCTTGAGCAGCGATTTGCGGGCGGTGAGCGGGCCTTTGAGGTAGCGCTCGGAGTGCGGGCGGCGCGGGTCGTAGGCCATGATGCGCACCTTGCTCCGACCCACCACGTAGCAGCGAAAGTACTCGGTGTAATCGACGGCTTTTTGGTAGACCATGCAGAGGTCGCGCGTCTGGTCATAGGCGCGGAAGAACTCGTCGCGGCTGTGAACCTCGTGCACATCGCGCCAGCCGCCGCCGTCGATGGGCTTGAGATAACCGTGCTCGCCGACCGCGGCAAAGACGGCCTCCCAGTCGAGCGGATATTCCAGGTTGCGCATGGAGCGGTCCGTTGCGCCGGCGGGGAGCTGCTTGTGGGGCAGCATGACGGTGGCGGGCACGGCGACACCGAGCCGTGCGGCCAGCGCGTAGTTGAAGAATTTGTCGTCCGCCGAGGCCCAGAAGGGATTGTTGATGACCACGGTTCCGTTGAGGACGGCGTGCTTCAAATAGGCGCGATAGAAGGGAATGCCGTGGGAGATGCGATCGATGATGACCGCGTATTCGGGCGGACGGTCGAGCCGCAGAGCGCCGGCGAGGAGAAATTCGGCTTTGATGCCGTGGAGGTTGCGGGCGTTGATGGATTCGACCAGCGCGCCGGGAAAGCTGTTCTCTCCGCCGAAGAGAATGCCGATCTTTATCATGGCCGCCCACCTCTGCATTCAGTGTATGGCAGGGGTGCTGATACGGGAGGATTTGCTGGTATCAAAACGAAACCACTACGGTTGCACGTGAAGCGGTGCTGCCTTTGCCGTGGGCATCTGCAGATGCAGTATCTTCGCCACCGTGGGCGCAATCTGCCGCATATCAATCACGCCCAGATCGCGATCATGCGCGATTCCCTTGCCGGAGATAAAGAATGAAGCGCGCATCTCAGGAAACTCTGGAGAAAATCCATGTGTTCCTTTGCTGCCTTGAACGGGTGTAACCAGACTTCCAGAGGTGGCGGTGCCGGTCATATAGCCTGACTTGAGAACGACAAGAAAAGCTGCATTGGGAAAACCGCCTGTCCGTTTGACGGCGTCGCGCTCCAGAATCGCCGCGATGCCGTTGCTCTGATCCTCTACCAGCTTGTGCAGTAGCTCACGCACCTGCTGCTCCGTCTGGTGATCGGCGTTGTCATGAAGCATGATGGCGGCCATTCCGCCGGCCTGCCAGGGTTCGGCCTTCCATGATTGGATTGCGACGGCCGTGCTCTCCGCATTGACTGTGGCCTTAATTAGACCCGCCTGCAAGAAGGGAATATAAAGATTTACGTTGTGCGTGACGGAAACAAATCCATGATCGGAGACGATTACGATAACGGTGGCTGGATCAGCGGTCAGCGCAGCTTTAGCCAGCCGCTCCACCATGCCATCCAGAGCTTCCAGATCCTGATTGGCCTCCGCGCTGAAGGGCGCGTGCTCGTGCTCGGTCTCATCCAGCGAACTCAGGTGGATGGTCATCAAGGCTGGTTTGTGGCGGCGCAGAATCTCGACGGAATAGCGCGTCTTGATCTCGTCCCCATGGAGGCTGGTGTCGTTTCCCATCATGTAGGGGCCGAGCGTTGACTGCAATTGCCGGAGAAGCGTCGCGGGCCGCGAGAGAGCCGCGATCAGTTCCCGGTCAAACGGATTCCTGGCTCCAGAGGGGCTGGAACTGCGCCAGTACTCCGGAATCAGCCAGTCGACATCCGGCGCGCCCACGCTGACCGGCCAGCCGACGCTGGCGGTGCGCAGGCCTGCGCGATGCGCAATCTGCCAGAGTGTCGGCACGCAAATTTGCGCGGCATACCAGTACCATGCCCCGGCGAAATCGCGTTGCGGGTCGAACTGGTGGTTGTCAAAAATGCCATGCTCGGCGGGAGAAACGCCGGTGATCAGCGTGGTGTGGCTGGGATACGTCACGGTGGGCCAGACACCGGCCACGCCCTCCGCATAGGCTCCGTTGCGCAGCATGGAGCGTAGATACGGAATCTGCAATCCGTGCGTATCGGCTTCCGTCACATACTCCGGCTTCAATCCGTCGATGGAAATCATCAGCACCGGCGCGGCCCAACTGACGGGAATGGCGGCCAGCAACAAAAGCAGCTGCAGAAGATGCGAAACAACGCGACGCGTCAATGGTTTCATCCGAAATCCTCCGCTGCGCGGCCTGCGCGCTTCGCCTCGCCCCATAAATGACGCAGCCTCCGGCAGCTCTTGATCCTCACAGCGAGCATAAAAAACATTGAAGAACACCATGTAAACGTAAAAATAATTGTCGTGTGATTTACGCGTCATTCACTGATATTTCATAAGGATTTTAATTCTTCTCTATAGCCTCGCATCCATGAAGAAAATTCAGATTACCCTCAGATCTCTCTTTGTCGTAGGCCTCTTGATCGCAAGCTGTGGCATAGGAGCAAGAGCGCAATATGAGAATGGCAGCCTGATCGGCACCATTCATGACGCCACCGGCGCGGCCGTTCCCAATGCCGCCGTCGCCGTTACCAATGTGAATACAGGCATCGTGATCAAAACCGCCGCGAACGACTCCGGCGACTATCAAGTTGCATCGCTGCGCGTCGGCGTTTACAACATCGAGGCCACAGCTCCGAACTTTGCTTTGTCCGAGGCAAAAAACATCACCATAGTTGTCGGCGGACGACAGCGCATCGACCTGACCCTCAATGTGGGAGCGGGCGCAACGACCGTCGAAGTCAGCGATGTCAGCTTGCAGATTGAGACCTCAACCAGCGAGCGCGGCCAATCAATTTCCGGCTATCAGACCGAAGCTCTCCCGCTGGTCAGTCGCAACTTTTCTGACCTGCTGGGGCTGGTTACAGGCTCGCGTCAGGCACCAACCGCCGCCACCACCAGTTCGATCAGCAGCCTGGTCCGTCAGGGCGCCTACAACGTCAACGGCCAGCGCAGCATGTTCAACAACTACCTGCTTGACGGCATGGACAACAACGCCTACGGCGAAAGCAACCAGGGCTTTGACAACCAGATCATCGCCATTGCGCCGGATTCGGTTGCCCAGTTCAGCGTGGTGACCAACAACGAGAGCGCCGAGTTCGGTCGCTCCTCCGGCGCCACAATCAACGTGGCCTCGGCCAGCGGAACCAACCGCTATCACGCGACGGCCTATGAGTTTATTCGCAACACGGATCTGAATGCCGCCGGCTTCTTCAAGCCCACGCTGGTCAGTAACACCGGAGGCAGCGTCCCCTTTCAGAAGCCCACCATCAAGCGCAATCAGTTTGGCATCAATGCGGGCGGACCCATCCGCAAAGACAAGTTCTTCGCCTACCTGGACTATGAAGGCTTCCGGCAGACGCTCAGTCCGCTCTATGTGTACACGCTTCCCACCCAAAATGAGATCAACGGAAATCTGGTTGTACCGGTCCAGAATCCTCTGACGGGCACGGTCTATCCAGCCGGCACGGCAATTCCGTCGGGGGCCATCAACCCTCTCTCCAAACAAATCCTCGGCTACTTCCAATCCTTCGCATCTCAGTTGCCGGTCAGCGGGCTAACCACCACCGGTCTGAACTCCAATGATTATGCCAAAGAAGTTCCCTTCACTGATAAATCCGACAAGGGGGATCTTCGTTTGGATTTCCAGCAGACTACCAGCAGCTCCTGGTTTCTGCGCATCAGCGACCGCAAGGAGACGGGCGTGAATAATCCCACGATTCCGCTTCCGCTGGACGGCCAGACCAACGGCACGATCCGCATCATGGACCAGCAGGTTGCGCTCGGATATACGCATCTGTTCGCTGCCAACAAAATCCTGGACGCGCGCCTCGGACTCTCTCGCACCAAGGCTGGCAAATTCACGCTCTCCATCGGCCAGAACGACTTCACCATTCCCGGACTGCCTTCCAACCCCATCGTTGCTGGCGGTCTGCCCTCGGTCGGCATCTCCAACTTCCAAGGTTTTGGCCGCCAGAGCACCAATCCGCAGTGGCAAAACCCGGCTCTGATGGACCCCAAGGTCAACTTCTCCTGGGTCAAGGGTAAGCACACCATCAAGTTAGGCTTAGAGTATGAACACATCTGGATGGCCGTCAACGACAACAATCCTCTCTACGGATCGTTCACATACGCAGGCGCCTACAGTGATTGTCCCTACACCACCATCGGCGGCGTCAAGACTGCCACGCTCGCCGGCTGCACGAACTTCAGCACTGTCTCTGACAACTACTGGGCAGACTTCCTGTTCGGCACCACCAGCACCTACCAACTAGCAAATTATTTTGTTGTTCATCTGCGCCAGACCATGGAAAGCGCCTACGCTCAGGACGACTGGAAGGTCAGTCCCAAGCTCACGCTCAATCTCGGCCTGCGTTGGGAGTTTGGATCTCCCTACTCGGAGCAGAAGGGAAATATTTCCAACTTTGATCCGGTCGCGCAGACGGTGGATACCATCACTCCCAACGCCGTGCTTGGCGGCGGCATCACGCCGGTCACCGGCAGCGGCGTCTACGGCAAGACGTTGGTCAATCCCGACCTGACGGACTTCGCGCCGCGCGTCGGATTCGCATATGCGCTCACGTCCAATACGGCACTTCGCGGCGGCTTCGGCACGGGATACGTGCACTACACCCGCGCTGGCTCGGGAGACATCCTGGCCATCAACGCTCCGCAGGCCCAGTTCGCCTCGGTTGTCCAGAGTGCTCCGACAACCTCCAACCAATGTTCCTCTCCACTGCCGGCGCAGATCATTACAGTCGGTACAACTTCGCCAAGCTGCTACGCCACAGCCAACCAGGGATTCCCTTCGGGACTGGTTACCGCCTTCAATTCGGCAACCGACAATATCACATGGGTTCCCAGGAACACCAAGGACAGCTATGTTGAGAACTTCTTCCTCGGCGTGCAACGGCAGTTGGCGAAAAATTCCCTCCTTGACATCGCTTACGTCGGCAATCGCGGCCTCCACCTGCAAGGCTTTCTGAACGGCAATCAGAAGAACCCGTCGCAAGGCTTTGCGCGTCCTTTCACCAGTTGGCCCAGCGACATCACCGAAGCGCTAAATGAGTTCATCGCCAACTACAACGCGCTGCAGGTTCGCTATGAGCAGCGTTCTAACTTTGGATTGACGCTGCTCAACTCCTTCACATGGGAGCATGCCCTGGACAATGCGTCGGCCTCGCTGGAAGGCAACACACCTTCGCCGCAGGACGGAAACAACATCAAGGACGACTACGCCCAGTCAGACTATAACCTGCCCATCGCGAACGTCACCAGCCTCGTCTATGAACTTCCTGTCGGACATGGCCGCCGCTTTGCTGCAAACGCCAAAGGGGCCCTCGACAGCGTCGTTGGCGGGTGGCAGATCAGCGCCATCAACACCATGCAGGCCGGCACACCCTTCAACATCACCTATTCGCCCAACGGTGCCCAGGCGGTCTCTCCGCAGATTTCGGCCACCTATCGCGGTGCCAACGAATACCGACCCTACATCGTTCCCGGTCAGAAGGTCTCGCAAGGGCGTTCTTCCCGCGCCGCCAACACCGGGTACGTGAATTACATCAACTACAACGCCTTTGTGCTGCAACCTATCAAAGACGCTGCTGGCAACGTGCTCTCGCCCTTCGGCACCGCATCGCGCAATCCGGGACGTACTCCGGCGTTTTATGAGACCGATCTCGACCTCAACAAGAGATTCAGCACGCCCATCGAAGGCCTCAAGATTGAGTTCCGCGCTGAGGCCTATAACCTCTTCAATCACACCAACCTCTATCTGCCCAGTACGATCAGCGGCACACAGGGAACCACCACCACCACCGCGTCTACAGGTGCCTCGCTGCCGCTGGCTACAATCGCCGGTGGAACTCCCTCCGGCGGCGGACAAATCAGCAGCACCTTTGAGCCACGCATCATTCAATTTGGCTTGAAGATTATCTACTAAAGCTGACGGCCTCCTTTCACCACCCGCCCGTTATTGGGGCGGGTGGTATTTTTTGGAGCGCAGCCAGATATGCGCCTGCCGGGTGCCTCCAACAGCTGTGAGCGCGGTTACTGGAAAGAACGCCCGGAGAGGTGTAACTTGAAAAGGGTTATCGGTTTTTCGGGAGGTTAAGTTGCAATACCGTGTAATGACAGTGAACCGGGAGTTCGGCAGCGGCGGCGGCTACATTGCGCAGACCATAGCCGCGAAGATGGGCTGGAAGCTGCTTGACCGCGACATCATAGACGCCATTGCTTACTCGGCCCATGTGGATTCGAAAGTTGTGAGCCACTACGACGAGCACATCGATTCCTGGATGAAGCGCATCAACCAGCAGGCGATGCGTTCGGCCGCCCTGGCCGCCGGCATAGAGTTGGGCGAACACACCGTCTTCGATGCCGAGGAGATGGTGAAGATTTCACGCAAGATCATCGAAGAGGCTTATGTCGAGGGCAATTGCGTCATTGTTGGCCGCGGCTCGCAATGCATTCTGCAACACAAGCCCGACGTCTATCACGTCTTCATCTATGCGCCCTATCTGGACCGGCTGGAGCGGCTGCGCCCGCGGCTGGACAAGGGGGTTCACGCCGAGCAGCGCATTCGCATTGTGGATGAGGAGCGCGCCAAGTATCTACAACAGTATTATGGCAAGACTTGGAACACCCCGCATCTCTACGACCTGATGATCGCCTCACGCCCAGACGAGGAGTGGACCGCGCGCGCGATTCTCTACGCCATGAACGGGCAGGTGTAGCGGCAAGGCTGGCGGTTTCCAGAATCGACGCAAATAGAAAACGCGGCAAGGTGGGAAGCCCTGCCGCGCAGCAATACACTTTGGAATCGCTCTGATTCTTGGACCCTGTGGAAAGCATCAGTGGCCCAGTGAGACCGTTATTCTGGTTGATTCAGAATGACTCGAATCTTCAAAACGAGATTGTGATTGTGATATTCATGGGGCAGCAGGAGACACGAATCGTGATTTTGATTTTCTCCGGCGCGCCATGACCTCCGGTTGTGTCCTTGGGGGTGATCTTGATGGCCTCAATCTGCTTGGGGGAGAAGCCGTTTCTGAGCAGCACGGCTCGAATCTGCTCGATATTGTTCGTTCGCACCGCCTCGAGAAGCAGCTTTTTATCTGAGGCGGTGGCCTCAATTTTGGCGGCGGCCTTGTCCGATGTGGCCTGAAGCTGCGCGGTGTCGGCCGGTGCCATCGCCATGGGTTGGCTGCTCGGCTTGGCTGTCATCTGCGCCTGAGCGAAATTGCCTGCAATTGCCAGCAGAGCAAGCAATCCGCTGGTTGCGACAAGCTTTCCAGATAGAATTTTCATTGACCCTCCTTGATCCGGAATTTCGGTCTCGCACCCCAGATCAGGAGATGAATATATCACTCAGAATCAGCGTTGGCGATAAGAATCGCATTGTTCGCGAGTGGCTGGATTCCGGACCGAGGAGACTTCTGGTCAGTCAAACAGAATGAGGGCAGGCAGAAGAGTTAGGCCGTCAGCCGCTCGAGCTGCTCAGGCTTGACGATGGTCAGGCTAGAGCCTTTGATGGTGATCCACTGGTCGCGGCGGAATTGGTTGAGCAGCCGGGTAACGGTCTCGCGCGAGGTGCCGGCCATGTTGGCGATCTCCTCGTGAGTGAGGGCCATGGTGAAGCGAATCTCACTTTTGCCATTGCCGGAGGTGGAGCGTCCCCAATCCAGTAGAAGGCGCGCCAGCCGCCCCGCCGCCGAGCCGGAGAGCGCCAGCCGCTTGGCGTCGTGAAAGACCGTCAGGTACTCACCGGAGAGCGACTGGGCGGCATGCATGGATGCGATGCCGTGGCGGCTGAGGAAGTCAACAAACTCCTGCTTGCGAACGGTTTTGACTTGACAGGGTTCGATGGCCTCGGCGGTCACCTCGTGGGGCACATTGGCGAGGACTGCGCTCAAACCCATCACGTCACCGGGTCCGGCAATCTTGAGAATCATGGTCTTGCCGTCGCGGGAGGTGGAAGAGATTTTTACCTGTCCAAAGCAGATAACAAAGACGTTGCGAGCCGGATCGCCCTCGGAAAAGAGTTTGGCGCCACGAGCATGGCTCATCATGATCCCGATGGCATCGTAATCGGTGAGCGCTTCGGGGGTAAGATTGCAGAACATTCGCAAATGGCGATGTTCACAATTTACGCAATCTTCCGGGGGGTGATGGGGATGAAATGTTGCCATGGTTTCGCTACTGCGCAACTTGAGTATAGCGCACTTCAGCGTGGGCAAGGCAGGGATTTTCCGGCATCTCCGCCATGGCGTTGAAAAGCCCCGGCGCAAAGATCGTACACATCGCAAATTGTCGCCCCGCCCGAGCTCCCTCAGGCGGCGGAGGTGCCCTGCCGCGAATTCACATCGCAGCTCAGGCAACAAGCGATATAGGCACGGCAAACCTCGCGAGCCAGCTCCTCCAGCAGGCGCATCCGCAAAGGTGGGTAGCTTTGAAATGCCTTGTAAAGCGCTTCCTTGGGCAGCAACACCATCGAACCGGCGGTCTGCGCCGTGAGCGTGTAGGCGTGGTGGCAGTCGCTCAGAACGGCCGCCAGCTCCAGCAACTTCCCGGGGCGTGCCGCAGAAAGAGTCAGCCGCGCCCCCTGCTGGTCACGCTGGCACTGGAAGCGGCCTGAAACCACCAGGTAAAGTCCCTTGCAGCCTTCGGACTGGCTGAAGACAACCTCGCCGACGGCAAAACTGATGTTGCGTGCCGCCTCGTTCAGCAGCAACCCAACGGCGGCTGGGCACTCCAGCAACTCGGTGACGGGACGCGCCTGGACGGCCTCCATGCGCCTCGACCTGGACTTGCGTAGTACACCCACCTCGTCCTTTGCCTTTGTCCGGCTTATCCCCCTGCGGGGCGCGGCTATAGCTTTACTGTCGACCACCGACGGGCGAAGACGTTTGGCGCTGCGAGTTTTCGGCGAACTGGACCTCATAAAAACGAACCGCTCCAAAAGCAAAAAATTCCGGAATATCCGGAAGATGGATGCCGCTCGGCAACTCTTTCCTTTGCCGCCTGCTCATATTGCGCGAAAGCGAAGCCGCGCCCGATGGGTTTACTACCTGTAGGATTTCGAGTCTGCGCCCCCGGCAAGGGCTACGGCAGTGACCCCATTCACCCCGTCCTGTGATTCTGGTCACAAGTTACGAGATTAAGGACACCAATTGCCGCGTATCAGGTGCCCGTGACGCATAATTGTTAAGGTTAACGTGTATACAACGATAGGCCCAATACGGTAGCCTTTCGAGGTCATGACAAATACAAAAAACCTCGCATCTTCGCTGCTTTGCTGGGGCATTGTCTGCCTATTCACCTATACACCGACTGCCTACGCGCAGGCACCCGCACCCGACTCCCCGGCAATCGAAGCCAAGGCCCATGCCATGCTGTCCAAGCTCACCCTGGAAGAGAAGATCGCGTTGCTGGGAGGCGTTGACAATATGTTCACCCGCCCTGCCGCCGCCATCGGCCTGCCCAGATTTAAGATGTCCGATGGTCCGGTGGGTGTGCGCAGTTACGGACCGACGACTGCCTACACCAGCGGCGTCGCGCTGGCCGCCGCCTGGGATCCGGCGCTGTCCCGCAAGGTCGGCGAGGGCCTGGGCAAGGACGCCCGCGCTCGCAGCGTACACTTCCTGCTCGGCCCCGGCGTGGACATTGCGCGCTCGCCCGTGGCCGGACGCAATTTTGAATATTTTTCTGAAGACCCTTTCCTCAACGCCGCTCTGGTGGTTCCTTACATTGAGGGTGTACAGGCACAGGGCGTCATCGCCACCGTCAAGCACTACGCGCTCAACGATCAGGAGTACAACCGGCGCAACGTGGACGTTGAGGTGGACGAGCGGACGATGCGCGAGATCTATCTACCCGCCTTTGAGGCCGCTGTTACGCAGGCCCATGTGGACTCGGTGATGAACTCCTACAACCTGGTCAACGGAAGCCACGCCACTCAGAGCGAGTTCCTCAACCTAAAGGTACTCAAAGGAGATTGGGGCTTCAAGGGCATTTTGATGTCCGACTGGGACGCCACCTACGACGGCGTGGCCGCAGCCAATAACGGCCTGGATCTGGAGATGCCCAACGCGCGCTTTATGACCGCCAAGGTTCTGCTGGCCGCGATCAAAGAGGGCAAGGTCAAAGAGTCCACCATCGACGACAAGGTGCTGCGCCTGCTGCGCGCCGTGTTGCGCTACGGCTTCCTCGACCGCCCGCAATTTGATGCGGCAGACTCCACCTACTCTGTGGCCGACCGCGCGGCTGCCCTCGACGGTGCGCGTGAGAGCATTACCTTGCTGAAGAACGACGCCCGCCTGCTACCGCTCGATCCGGCCAAAATCAAGACCATCGCCATCCTTGGACCCAACGCCTATCCGGCGGTTCCCGGCGGCGGCGGCTCCTCGCAGGCGCGAGCCTTTGAGCCGGTCAGCACCCTCACCGGCATTGCCAACCTGCTCGGTCCCAATGTCCACGTGCTCTTCAATAGCGGCTTGCCGGATACGGTGGATGTCTTCCGCAATACAAAATGGTGCGGCGGCGTGAAGGCTGCCACCTATCCCAGCAAGGATTTCACCGGCACACCGGAAGAGACCACGTCGAAGAATATCGCCGACTGGAAGGCTGAGATGTGGGGTCCAGAGGACAAGTCGCCGCGCAGCATCCGCTACACCACGGCCTTCAAAGCGGACAATGCCGGCAAGTATCTGCTGCTGGCCGCCGCCGCCGGCGAAGACGCTTACAAAGTTCTGGTGGACGGTAAAGAGGCGCTCGCGCACCCCCACGCCGAGGGTCAGGTTCCTCTTTCAACGACCATTGAGCTGAGCGCCGGACAAACCGTTAACGTCGTCGCCGAGTATCTTCCCCATTCACCAGGCCTTCGCTTCGGCCTCGGAATCGCTTATGAGCCGGAGCTGGTCTCCGAGGAAGCCCGACAGATGGCGGTTGCGGCCGATGTGGTGGTTGTGGCTGTTGGCTTCGATCCGCGCACCGAGGGCGAAGGCTACGACCGCAGCTTTGGGCTGCCCTGGGGACAAGACGCGCTCATCGAAGCCGTTGTGGCAGCCAACCCGCACACCATCGTTACGCTCAACGGCGGCGGTGGCATGGATACTCGCCGCTGGCTCGACAAGGTTCCCGCGCTGCTCCATCTCTACTATGCCGGCCAGGAGGGCGGCACGGCCGTCGCCGAGATTCTCTTCGGCAAACGCAGCCCCGAAGGCAAGCTGCCGGTCAGCTTCGACCGCAGTTGGGAGGAGAACCCGTCGGCCAAGTACTACTACCCGATTCCGGGCGCAGACGCCACGCTGCACGTCGTCGAAGAGGGCCGCCCGCCAAAGGATTTGGTCACTCCTCACGTGAAATACGAGGACGGCTTAATGGTCGGCTACCGCTACTGGACCACCACCGGCAAGCATCCTCTCTTCCCCTTCGGCTTCGGGTTGAGCTACACCAGCTTCAGCTTCGCCAACTTGCAAGCGCCGGCGACTGCCGCCTCAGGCTCGACCATTTCCGTCAGCTTCGACGTGACCAACACCGGCGGCGTTGCCGGAGCAGAGGTGGCGCAACTGTATATCTCCGATCCCTCCTCGACCGCCAAGCGTCCGGAGCGCGAACTGAAGGGCTTTGAGAAGGTGCGGCTGGCACCGGGAGAGACCAAACACGTGACCATCAACCTGGATGCGCGCGCCTTCAGCTACTGGAATACGCTTGCACAGAAGTGGACGATCGATCCCGGCAAGTTTGTGCTTCACATCGGCGACTCTAGTGAAAGCACGCCTCTCGGCACGGAATTGATGCTAAAGTAGCGAATCAGCATTCAACAACAATGGCCCTGCAATACAGGGCCATTGTTGTTGAATGCCAGAAGACTGTCCAATCAGTGTCGCTGCCTACTCAGCCTCGTGCGCCTACTTGTGCACCTGCATCGGGACAACCTGTACCGTCACGTCGCGCACCTCGGAGAGGAAGCGGTTGATGATGGAGCCGTGCAGAAAGATGTCCCAGCGCGAGCGGGCCGATTGGCCAAAGACCACGTGCGAGATGCCCTCCTGCTGCGCAAAGCGGATCAGCGCGTCGGAGACATTGCGCTCACTCAGCGAGACCACCTGCGCGCCCAGGTCGCGCGCCATACGTTGATACTCTTCCAGCCGATGGAAGGCCTCCGGGGCACCGTGGCCTTTGTCGTCATCAGGCCGGGTAACGTAGACGGCGTACCAGTTGCTTGCCAAGCGTCCGGCGATGCGCGAGCCGACGCGCAAAAGGCGCTCGGTGCCGGGGCGCGTGCTCAGGCAGACCATCACCTTCTCCGGAATCGGCGCCTGCTCCAGCCCCTGATTGCGCCGGTACAGCGAGGCCTGGTTGCCTACTTGCTCGGCGGTGGTGCGCAAGGCCAGCTCGCGCAGCATATTCAGATTGCCCTTGCGGAAGAAGTTGGCCAGGGATTGCTCCACCTTCTCGGAGGCGTAGATCTTTCCCTGGCGCAGGCGATTGCGCAGTTCGTCAACCGTCACGTCCACATTGACCACTTCGTCGGCGCGCTTCAAAAAGCTGTCCGGAACGGTCTCGCGAATGACGGTATTGGCAGAGCGGTTGACGGCGTCGTTCAGCGTCTCCAGGTGCTGGATGTTCACTGCGGCCATCACGTTGATGCCAGCGTCCAGCAGCTCCAGCACATCCTCGTAGCGCTTGCGGTTTTTGCTGCCTGGAACATTGGTGTGGGCCAGCTCATCCACAATGACCGTTTGCGGATGGCGAAAGAGAATCGCGTCCACATCCATCTCTTTCAGGGTGACGCCGCGATAGGGAATCTCGCGCTGGGGAATGATCTCCAGGTCGCGGATGCGGGCCTCGGTATCCTTGCGCCCGTGCGATTCCACCAGGCCAATGACCACATCCAGACCCTGCTGGTGTTTCATCAGGTAGGCGTCGCTCAGCATATGGTAGGTCTTGCCCACGCCCGGCGCAGCGCCGATGTAAACCCGCAGCTTGGCGGCCTCCGCCTTGCGTTCCAGCTTGATCTCGGCCATCAGCCAACCTCCACCGGATGGCGGACTTCCTGCACCGCCGCCACGGGTATGGTGAAACGGAAGGTAGTTCCATGGCCTAGTCGGCTCTCGACGGCGATCTGACCGCCCAATTGCTCCACCAGCCGGCGCCCCAGCGCCAGCCCCAGACCGGAGCCTCGTTCAGAAAATGCACTGAAGCGGTCGAAGATGGTTCCCAGCCGCTCCGCCTCGATGCCGCGGCCGGTATCCTGCACTTTGAATTGCACAAACTCCTGCACCTCTTCGGCAACCAGCAGAATCTCGCCGTCGGGCGGAGTGTAGCGGATGGCATTGGAGAGCAGGTTGTCCAGAATGGAGCGCAGAGCGCGCCGGTCGGCCTGCACAAATGATAGGTCGGCATAGGCCGTGACATCGACGCGGATGTGCTTCTGCGCGGCCTCATCGCAGTAGCGGTCGCGAGCCTCATTCAGCACCTGCAACGGACGCAGCCGCTCCAGAGTGAACTCGCGCCGACCGGCATCCAGTTCGGCCACTTCGATCAGATCGGTCATCAGGTCGTCCAGCTTCTCGCTCTCGTTGCTTGCCGATGCCACCAGTTCCGCCTGCAAGGGAAGCAGCTCGCCGCTAAAGCCTTGGCCGAGCGCGTAGAGGCCGCGGCGCAACTGTAGTAGCGGGTCGCGCAGCTTGCGGCTGGCCACGCTGATGAACTGCGTCTTGAAACGGTCGGTATCTTGCAGGCTGGTCACGTCTTCCAGCGTGGTTACAGCGCCCAGCAGACGCCCTTCGGAGTCGCGCATAGGCATGGTGCGCAGCCGGAAGCTGCGCTTCTGCTTGCCGATCCGCATCGGCAGCAGCGAGGCCTCATCCTCGGTGGCAACGGGCTTCTGCATGGAGACGGCGTCACGGATGGCGCTCAGTATTTTGTCGCCGCCCGGTGTATTGGCCAGCGCCATGCGGTCCGTGGCGGCTTCGCCCAGAAGTTCGGTCGCCGCCTGATTCACCTTCAATAGATGCCCTTTGCCGTCTGTAACAATAATCGGCTCGAAGAGGGATTGCAGCACGGCGTCAGAGAGCTGGTACTCCATCTGACGGCGTCCTGCCTCGGTGTTGCGAAGTTCGCGCAGCCGGACCGCGATGCGGTTCAGTTCGCTCGCAATGACTCCGAAGCTGTCGTGGCTACTCCACTCCACACGATGCTCCAGGTTGCCCTGGGCAATACTGCGGGCATCGCGTGCCAGTTGCCGGATGGGCCGCAGCACAAAGAAGATGGTTCCCGCTGTCACCACCACTGCCGCCGCTACAAGTATCCACGCGAGCTTCAACTGCCCAGCCGCCGCCAGCGCCTGGTGCGCGACAGTAGCCAGTCCTGCCGTGAGACCGGCGAGCAGAATGCAGCCGAAAATCAATCGCCGAGAAAGATTGCGCATAATCCGGCCTCCGAGCCGGAAAATCCGGGAACAGATATCGTGCATTCTGACTACGAAACTCAAACCACAGAACAATAATCTCTGAAAATTACATAAAACAATTGACTCGCTGTACCGAGCAATATCTTTATCCTAACCGGTTTCATCCCCGACCGGCGCAATGTCTGTTGCTTCCTGATCTCTATTCCCTGTTCTCTGCTAATACGGTATCTGGCAGACCGTCACTATGCTGTTGTGCCAGCGACACTCAAGCCCTGCTGGCGATGGATACGAAACCACCACCCAATCGACGCCAAACTCCGCTTTGAGCCGCTTGAAGTCGGCAAGCTGGAAGTGCGCCCAGCCTGTCTCGGCCTTGACCTGCCGTTTCCACTGCGCACCCAGCTCGGGAATCTGCGCCACTACCGCCGGATCCTTGATGTTATCTGCCAACTGGCTGCGCTCGGCCAGTGCGCGGAAGCTGTGAAAATCCTCCCCCGGCGCGGCCATATACTCCGGATCAAGAGCAAAGTATGCGTTGGTGGGCGTATTCTGACGAATCCAGGCGAAGGCCTGCAGCCACGGGTTGGTCGTGGGCCGTCCAGGAACTTCCAGATGTTCGCTGGCGCGGAACAAAAGCCGCTGCGAGACAAACATCCCCGCGTTGATGACAACCAGAAACACCGCCCAGCGCCACACGCTGTCTTTCAGCAGGTATTTGCCAATCAGGCATCCGCCGATCAGAACCATGAGGAAATACAACAGGTGAAGAAAGCGCATCGGTTGCAAGGGAGCAACCCGGACCAATGCCGGAACTCCCAGCAGGATCATGGCCACTGCCATTTGGAATGTGCCATAAAGAAATACAGCCAGCGCAAAGCGCGCCAACAGCCACTCGCCTCGCTTGTGGGATATGCGCCAGAGCAGCCAAAAGAGGAACAGGGGCGCCACCGCGCCCAGCCACTCATACCAGGACCAACGGTATACGCACAGGGAGGTATGCATCTCAACTGCTTCTCGCCATGCAGGATTGGCCGGCGCAAAGACCCAGCCCAGAGGAACAAAAACAATCGCCAGAGAACCATTCCTTGCCTTGAGTCCAAAGCGTAGCCAATCATATGCCGGCTCCTTCATCGTCATGGTCAGGAACAAACAGAACGAGATGCCCAACGCGGCCATGATCGGATGCAGCAGAAACGCCAGCAACAGTAGCGCGGCAGCACGCCACCATTTCGCTGAGAGAATGGCTGATACCGCCAGCAGAATGAAGGCTGTGGCCAATGTGCGCGGGTGCAGATGCTGATCCACAAGATACAGAGCGGTTCCTGTCACCGGCAGCGTGAACATGGCTGCAACCAGCGCAACGCCAGACCATTGTGCTCTCGACTCGTGAAAAAGCTTGCGCGTAATCACCCAACACCCAAAGAGGATCAACGCGATCGATGTAAACTGCCAGAGCAACTCCGTCGCAGCCAGAGAAACTCCGCTCCAGCGCACGAACCATGCGACCCAGTTGTCGAAGAAACTGGCCTGAAGCTGAAAGCGAAAAAAATCGGCGTCGTGCGGATAGAGCGCCGGATTCAGCTTGGCCTTCACCGCGGTCAAATAGATGCCGTCGTCTTCCAGGCCGGGATGGTAGCCCATCACGGCCAGACCGAGCGCTGAAAAAAACATAGTCAGCAGAATGTTGACAGGAAAATCGCGCTTCAACCGGCTAAACCCCGTATACTCAATCTCAATATGTTGCAAGAAGTAATAGATTCATCCTACACGCCAGCCAGTGGCGCGGCAACGCGTCCTCAGTCCTCGGCTGGTTTTGAGACGCGCACACAGGAAAAGCTGGCGATTGTCATTCCTACCCTGCGAGAGGCGGCCAACCTGCCCGGTCTGCTTGCCCACATCCGCTCTGTCCTCGATCCCGTGGGAATCGTCTACGAGATCATTGTCGTCGATGATGACAGCCGCGACGGAACCGAGGAGATTGTTACCGCCCTCGGTAGGCAAGACCCGCGTGTGCGCCTCTTGGTCCGCAAAGGTGAGCGAGGCCTCTCCGGAGCAGTTCTCTACGGCTGGCGGCAGACCGATGCGGCGATTCTCGGCGTGATGGATGCCGACCTTCAGCACCCACCTGAACTGCTGCCGAGGTTGTTTGCAGCTATTCTTGCCGGCAACGACCTGGCAATTGGCAGCCGCTACACTGCGGGCGGCGAGCTGGGCGCATGGAATCCCATCCGTAAATGGCTCTCCACCGTTGCCGTCTGGGCTACATGGCCCATTCAGCGCCCCGGCGTGCGCGCTCATGACCCCATGACTGGCTTCTTCATGCTCCGCCGCGAGTGCATCGACGGAATTGCCTTTCAGCCCTTCGGCTTCAAGTTGCTGCTGGAGATATTGGTGCGCGGCCGCATCCGCTCGGTTGCAGAGATCCCGCTGGCCTTTGGACTTCGCTCCCAGGGAGCCAGCAAAGCAAACTTCAAAGTCGGCTGGGATTACGCCAAACTGTTGGCAAGGCTGTACGCGGCGAGATTCTGGCTGCTGCGTATGACTCATTAACACTCATTCTATGGCGGATTCAAAACCAAGTGAGACGGCAACCCGGACAGTGTGTGGATGGGATTGGGTAGCATCCTGAAAGCCCACCGTTAAGTACCGTTAGGGCGGGTGGCCGGTTCCGGTGTGCATTTCAAACCACATTGAGAGTGCCCCGGTCCCTCGCTTTTGGGCACCTGGGAGACCACGAACCTCAACCCGCCTTTTTCTGATCCCTGACCACTGTCCACTCCCTGGCGCGCAAGCGCTGTCTGCCGCACTGCGGCTGCTTTGCAGATAATTTCCCTCCGCGCGCGCACAATAGAAGCAAGAACAACGAACACAGTATTCGAGCTTTCCCTCTTCCCTGGTCCCTGTTTTACCGCCCGTAACTCCTTATCCTGGAGGATTTTGCAAGCAACTCCTTTGTTATGACGATTTTGCAGCGCAATCCTGCCCGTAACCCCAACAAAACAAGGATTTTGCGTCCAAAATACGGGTGGGGGCACCTGTGATCTTTCAAGAGGTTGTCCATTCGTTCCTGTTCGGAGAAGCTGGTTGTGACGAGCAACTAGAGTCTTCGGAGGAAACGAATTGACATTCATAAGAATGCACGATTGAGCTTTCGCAGTCGAGAGGATTTGGCGGATTTCGTTTTGCCGCAGGGAGGCACGCGGAAGGCCGCCGCAGCGGCCTTCCGCGTGAGCGCAAAAACTGCCGGCAAGTGGGTCCGGCGTTATCAGAGCGCGGGTCTTGGGGGGTTGATGGATCGCAGCTCGCGGCCGCGGCACAGCCCGCGCCGCCTGCCGGAGAGCCTGTCGAGCCGCGTGATCGAACTGCGCAGCGGGCATATGCCGGACTATGAGATTGCGCGTCGCACCGGCTTGAGCGCGGCCTCGGTGAGCCGCATTTTGCGCCGCGCGCGACTGAGCCGATGGCGCGACCTGAATCCGCCGCCGCCCGTGCTGCGCTACGAGCATGAGCGGCCCGGTGACCTGGTGCATCTGGACATCAAGGGCATGACGCGCTTCAACGAGGTCAGCCGGCGCGGCGACGGCCCCATGGTAGCCTCAATTACAAGCCGCCCATCAGCCGCTCCGACTGTGGAACAACCTCTTGACTATCTACACCCACCCCCTTGCGAACGGGTGCACCACCCTTGCGCCATTTTTCTGGCGCAAGGATGGGAAGCAACGAACTCATGCGAGCGAGTAACGAGCGGCCAGCCCCACCGAAGGTGGCTACCGCAAGCTTTTCAGCGCAGGATAGAGCTTGCGCCACTGAGCGTAGCCGAGTTTGTAGGCGGCTAGATCGGCGGCGTCCGGCTCGATGCGCTGGGCAACTTCAATGCCCGCCGCGCAGGCTTCGTCGAGATTGGCCCAGTGACCCGCGCCGACGCCGGCCAGCAGAGCGCAGCCAAAGGCGCCGCCCTCTTCGGCGGTGAGCACCTCGACGGGCAGGCCATAGACGCCGGCCTGGATTTTGCGCCAGAGCGAGCCACGAGCGCCGCCGCCGCCGAGGCGAATGGCGCTGACCGGAATGCCTAGCTCGGCGAAGAGCGTGAAGGTGTCTTGGAGCGAGTAAGCCACGCCCTCCAGCACCGCGCGGACAAAATGCGCCGCCGTGGTGGTGGTGCTGATGCCAGCAAAGGCGGCGCGGACCTGCGGGTCAAGATGCGGTGTGCGCTCGCCCTGTAGATAGGGTGCCCATTCGAGGCTCTCGCTGCACGCCGGAATCTTGCTGGCCGCGGCGGTCAGATAGTCGTAATCATGAGCGGGAAAAAAGGTCTCCTTGAGCCAGCGGAGGCTGAGGCCCGCCGATTGCGTCACACCCATCACGTGCCAGAGGCCGGGAACCGCGTGGCAGAAGGTGTGCAGACGGCCCTTGGGGTCGCGGGTGGGCGCGGCGGTGGCGGCAAAGACCACGCCCGAAGTGCCGATGGTGGCCGAGACTGAACCCGGCTGTAGGATTCCCATGCCGACCGCGCCCGCGCCCTGGTCGCCCGCTCCGGCAACGACTGGCGTTCCGGCAGCGAGGCCCGTCAGTCCGGCAGCGACTTCGCTGATGCGCGCGCAGACCTCCGGCGACTCAAAGACCTGAGGTAGCCAGCTATCGGGAATCCCCGCCGCCTCGGCCACCTCGCGCGACCAGCGGCGATGCGTCACGTCCAGCAGCAGCGTGCCGCTGGCCTCTTGCACGTCGATAGCGAATTCACTGGTGAGCCGGTAGCGGACATAATCCTTGGGGCAGAGAACGTGGCGCGTTTTGGCGAAGATCTCCGGCTCGTGCTGCTTGACCCAGAGCAGCTTGGTCAGCGTGAAGTTGGGCAGCGCGGGATTGCAGGTCAGCTCAATCAGCCGCTCGTAGCCGATGCGCTCGGTGAGCCAATCGCACTGCGGCTGGGTGCGCGTGTCGCACCAGATGAGCGAGGGGCGCAGGACGGCACCGTTTTCATCGAGCAGCACCGCGCCGTGCATTTGGCCGGTGAGGCCGAGGGCGGTGATTGCTTGGCGCGGCTCCGGCGCGGCAGCGATTGCGCCGCGAATTGCCTGCTGCGCGGCTCGCCACCAGTCTTCCGGTTCCTGCTCCGCCCAACCCGGATGTGCCGCGCGAAAGGGCGCGTGCTCGCTCGACGCGCTGCTGACAATTTTCCCCGCCGCATCCACCAACACAGCGCGTGTGCCGCCCGTGCCTATATCCATTCCCAGAAACCACATGGCCGTTCTCTCCCTTGCAAAAAACCGCTCGCTCCAGTGTCGGCCAGAATATCATTCTCATCCGTTGCTGGCTTTCCAGCACTCTAACCGAAATCTGGCGCACTCCGCCATCCACGCCCGCTCACTTCTTTATGAATTCCTACTGGTGGTTGAGCAACAATGGCCTATGTACATTCGTCTTGACAGGCCTCACCGAATCCTCCCCGTCTTCCTCGGCTTAGTCACGCTTGCCAGCGTCGGCGTACTCTTCATATGGAACGCCTTCCCCCAACTCTTCCCTCCCCGGGCGCATGAATTTCTCGCTGCATTTCCACTTGCCATGATCGCAATTGCCTATCTCGTTTACCAGGCGGCGCACCGCCCTGCGCGTTTGGAGGTCTTCAAAGCAATCCTACTGGCAATTGCCTTTCTCTTCTGGGCTGCCAATCAATTCTGGCCAAATCTGTCTCAGGCCACTCTCTTCAACGACATCGCCATTGCACTTTTTGTTCTCGATGTATTCCTGGTCATGATTGGATGGCCCGCCACATCCCCGGACGAATCCTTTGCCGAAACCTACGCGAACTCGAATCCAAAAGGCCGTCAGCAACGCCACCCGCCTATTGAACCTTGAATGCAACAACTATCTGCGACGGCATCTTCGCCGGAGACACAATCACCAGTCCCTCAGTCTTCTGGCTCCAAACGAGCTTCTTCCTGCTGCCCAGCATGGTGACCGAGTGAACCGGCGCGGTGAGCAAACCAGCGCTTGTGCCCAGTGAAGTGATGGTCACCTTCTCGCCGGGTTGAGGAATCGCCAGCGCAAAGGCATAGATCGCTCCGTCTTTGCCGACGGTGAAGCGGAAGTCAGTGGGGCCGAAGTGGAAGTCGGCCTGCTTCCGGCCGAGCGCGCCTCCGGGCAGCGTGCGCAGGTTGCCGTCCGCATCGGCAGTTCCCTCACCCAGCTTGACCCAAGCCTTGCTGCTGTAGATGCCTTCGCCGTTGATCTTCATCCACGCGCCCACTTGCAGTAGTGTGCGCAGGCACTCCGGGTCTAGCGAGCCGTCGGGACGCAGCGGTATATTCACCGCGTAGCTGCCATCGCGCGAGACGATCTCCAACATATAAAGAATCAATGCGCGCGGGCTATAGACAATGTCAGGCCGGTAAAACCAATCGCCCAGCGCGTTCTCGCCTATCCACGGGCCGTTGGTGAGAATGCCTCGCGGAATGCGGCTCTCGACGGTGTTTACAACGCCGTTGGTGCCGGCGTGAAACTTGACGATGCTGAAGGTGTCCACCTTGCCGCGCGTCGTCAGCGCCCGGTTGTAGTAGTCGGCGATGACGCGCTGCATGGCGTCGGCCTTGTAGCCGGTGCCGGTCTTGTCTCCGGTGAAGGGTCCCGTCGAGTCGCCGTCGGTGTAGATGAAGTCGGGATCGTATTTGTTGATCACGTCCATGATGCGCAGCGCCCAGCGTGTTGCGTACCAGTGCGCGTAGTCGAGGTGATCTTGAAAGATGCCCTCCTCGGGACGGTTTTTCACATTGGCGACATCTTTGTAAGCGCGCAGATTGATGCCATAGAGCAGCCGCGGATCGTAACCCTCCCACCACTTGCCCTTGCCGTCGGCGAGCGTCTGGCTGGCGGCATCGTAGGGCACGCCGGCCTTGGGCCCAGCTGTGTCCGATCCAAAGGCCGGTTGATACCACCACCAGGTGTACTCGTGATGAAAGGCCACGCCATAGCGCATTCCGCTGGCGCGCGCCGCCTTGCTCCACTCGCCGATCAGGTCGCGCTTCGGACCCATATTCACCGAGTTCCACGGCTGATAGGCCGAGTTCCAGTTGTCGAAGTTATCGTGATGCACGCCTTGCACAATCAGAAACCGCGCACCGGCGTCATGGTAAATCTTCACCAGCTTGGCAGGGTTCAGCTTCGTGGGATTCCAGGTGCGCAGCACATCTTTGTATCCGGTCTCCGAGGGATGGCCGAAGTCGCGGATGTGATTGGCATAGGCCGGCGTCCCCGGCTGATAGATCTTGCGCGCATACCAGTCGCCGCTCTGCCCCGCCGATTGCGGACCGAAGTGCACCCAGAAGCCGAACTTGGCCTCGCGCAGCCACGCCGGCTCGCCGGGATAATTCTTAGCGATAGAATCCCACGTCGGCTCAAAGGGACCTCCGGCGATGGGAAAGTCCATCTTGACTTCGGCAAAGTTGGCTGGGTTCTGCATCGTCAGCGAGTCAGGCGGCTGCGACGCGGGCACATCGGGAATCGGCGCGGGAGGCGGCATCTGCTGCGCCGTCGCAGGCAAGGCCGCGCCAAGCAGAAGCCCCAAGAACAGCAAAAACGCCGATAGTGAGCGATAACGGTGAAGGTGAACCATGGCTACAAGAGTAGCCGATGCGTGACAGGATCGGCAATCGGATGATGGACGATGTTGGGTTGCTACATACCGAACCGGTTCCACCATGCGGTACGCTACCCCGTTTTGTGACCTTTGGCACAGTGACTTTTTGCCGCGGTGGCCGACAATCAATGCGTGGGTCTGCGGGTGATTTGCCGCGTAGGCCAGGAGAAGATACTCATGAGCGATCTAGCAGGGCTTGCAGAAGCCGTAGCCGTTGACCCGCTGGTTGGCCACCCGGCTGACTTTCACGTTTTTCATCAATTTCTGGAGCGCTGCAAGGATTTGCCGGCGATTACCACCGCCGTGGTTTGGCCGCTCTCCGATGTCGCTCTGCGCGGTGCCGTTGAAGCCGCTCAGGAGAACCTCATTCTGCCCACGCTGATTGGCGACGAAGAGGCCATGAAGGCGCTGGCCGCCAAGATCGGCGTTGACATCAGCCCCTACCCGATCATCCAGGCCGACACCGAGCGCAGGGCCGCCGAGCTGGGCGTGGCCATGTGCCGTGCGGGTGGCGGGGCGCAGGCTCTGATGAAGGGCAGCCTGCATACCGACGAGCTGATGAGAGTGGCCATGAAGGGCGACACCGGGCTGCGCACCAACCGCCGCATCAGCCATGTCTTCGTCATGGACACGCCGGCCTATCCGCGCACCCTGCTGATTACCGACGCGGCCATCAACATTGAGCCGGAGCTGGAAGACAAGATTCACATCGTGCAGAATGCCATCGACCTGGCGCACGCGCTGGGCATTCCCGAGCCCAAGGTGGCGCTGCTCTCGGCCGTGGAGACGGTCAGCACCAAGATCAAGTCCACGCTGGACGCGGCGGCGCTCTGCAAGATGGCCGATCGCGGTCAGATCACCGGCGGCATCCTCGACGGCCCGCTGGCCTTTGACACTGCCGTCAGCGTGAAGGCCGCCAAGATCAAGGGGCTGGTCTCGCCGGTCACCGGTCAGGCCGACATTCTTGTCGTCCCCGACCTGGAGAGCGGCAATATGCTCGCCAAGCAGCTTGAGTATCTGGGCGGCGCGCAGTTGGCCGGCATCGTGCTGGGCGCGCGCGTACCCTCCATCCTCACCAGCCGCGCTGATTCCGCCGAGACGCGTCTCACCAGTTGCGCCGTGGCCGTGCTGCTGCACTATGCCGAGCATCCACTGGGCAGCTAACGGATCGATGTATCAGTCAGCGTTTTTTGAGGGGCGCGGTCTTTGAGGCTGCGCCCTTTTTAGCTGCCTTTTTAGCTGCGTTCTTGCGGCGCCTCACCTCGGTCTTGGAGTACATCGTCCCGCGGCAGTTTCTTGCGCCGCAGTTGCAGAGAGCTTCGTCGTCGCCTCCGTCGTATAGGCAGTAGTCGTAGGTGATCTCCTCGCCCGCTGCAATGGGACGGATGGCCTTGATCCAAACGCGGCCGCTCACCTCGCTGGTCTCGCAGTTGGCGTCGCAACTGTGGTTGATGAACATGGCCATGCAGTGGCCGTCGATCACCACCGAGCCGTCGCCGAGTCCAAAGAGATAGGTGATGGGTGAGGCCTCGTAAGCCTGGTCGGCCTCGGCTTTGGTCAGGCGCGGGCCGGTGTACTCGGCCACGCGCGCGCCTTTGCGGATGGCGCTCGTCGTATAGCAGCCGGCGGCGTGGATGGCGGAAGAACGGATGATGAGTGCCATGCGAATGTGCGATGCTTTCTGTGTGAGCTGTATGATTTGCATCGTAACAGTGGACAGTGGTCAGTGAACAGCGGCCAGAGATTCAGGGTGAGGGTATCAATAATGAAACGGCTAATTTTTGTTGCGCTGACAGGGGTTGGCTGCTTGACGCTTTTGCCGCGCCTGCTTGCCCAGGCACCTGCAACCCAGCAGGGAACACCGGCAGCCGCAAGCCAGAAGCCGCCCGCCGCGCCGCTGCCTGCAAGCACCTCCAGCGCCAATCCCTTCCCGGAGGATACAAGCACGGTGCCGGTGATGCCCACGTCCAGTTCGCCGGCGCTGCCGGAGGGAAGCTACAACGGTGCGGAGGACGCGGGAGTTCCGCTGCCCACCGCGGAGATGGATCCGGTGCGCTCGCCCGACGACCCGGAGCCGGAGGCCGTGAGCGGGCAAGAGGAATCCAGCAGCAGCCTCACGGGTCTGGAGAGGCTGCTGCCCAATCCCGAGGACGAGCAGCGCGGCAAGAAGAAGAAGCTTCTCCCCGTGAAGGTGCCGACGCACGCCGAAGCCGCCGCTCAGGACATCCAGGTTGGCAATTATTATCTGGACCGCAAGAACTGGAAGGGCGCGCTCTCGCGCTTCCAGTCGGCGCTGGTGCTGGACCCGGAAAACCCCGATGTCTATTGGGGGCTGGCCGAGTCGGCATACCATCTGGGCGACTTTGCCAATGCCCGTGCCAACCTGCTGAAGCTGCTGGACTACGACCCCGACGGCCCGCACAGCAGGCAGGCGCGCAAGGAGTTGAATGAGCCGGCGGTGGCCCATGCCAAGGATCTTGCGGCAACCCAGCCTGCCACGGAGACGGCGAAGTAAGACTCAGAATCCAGCCCAGCGATAATACGTTTCGAGCAGAGACGAACCCCACAAGCTGCTGACGATGCCGCCGATGCAAAGAAATGTCCCCAGCGGCAGCTTGATCGCGGCCCAACCCTCCGCGCTGCGCCGCGCCGTGGGAAGCGCCAGCGCGACGAGGGCGGCTACGGCTCCGAGTATGACGCCCAGAACAAAGGCCAGCAGCGCGCCGGGAAGGCCAAGCCACGCGGCCAAGAGCGCCATCAGCTTGGCGTCGCCCAGGCCGATGCCCTCGCGGCGGCGGACGAGCCAGTAGACCCAGCGGATAAGCAGGATGAGTCCAGCGGCGGCGAGGATTTCAATCAACGAAAGAAGAGCAGCAGCTTCCCACCCAAGACCAATCTTGAGTTCTTTTTCATTTAGATATTCCAGGAAGCTGCCCAATGCAAACCCTAATACGATTCCAGGAAAAGTAAGCCAATCGGGAAGCCAGAGGTTTTCGAGGTCCAATGCGGCCAAGGCCACCAACAACCAATAGAAAAGAAGCTTTAAGAATGCGGAAATTACTACTACTGGAGGCCTTTCGGAAGGTACATCCAAAAACTCTCTGGGGTCCATCATCTTCCATACAGCGATGGCCCACAACGCTCCAACAGAAAATTCCACCAGCGGATACCGCCAGCCGATCCAGCTCTTGCAACTGCGGCAGCGCCCGCGCAGCGCCAGCCAGCTCACCAGTGGCACATTTTCCCACCAGGCCAGCGTGCGCCCGCACTGGCGGCAATGCGAGCTGGGCTTGACCACGCTCTCGCCCGCGGGCCAGCGGCTCAGGCAGACGTTGAGAAAGCTGCCGAAGCAGAGGCCCAGCAGCCCCGCAAAGATCGTTCCTAAAATGCGCATCATCGTCGAGGTTGAGTATATCGCCGTCTGCCGCCGCACGTTAGACTGAGTTGCATGGATGCTAAACATGACAGCTCGGTTGGTGAGGCCGCCGCACCGATGGCTGCTGATGCGGCGCGGGCGGCGGAGTTGTTTGCGGAGTCGGTGCGGATTATGGCTCGGCTGAGGGCGCCGGATGGCTGCCCATGGGACCGTGAGCAGAGCTTCGACTCGATTCGCAAGTACACGCTGGAGGAGACCTACGAGGTCTTCGACGCGATTGAGCGGCGCGACTGGCCGCACCTGGCCGAGGAGTTGGGCGACCTGATGCTGCAAGTCCTTTTCTACGCCGAGATGGCGGCCAACGACAGTCACTTCACGATAGTTGATGTTCTCGAGCACTTGAATAACAAACTGGTGCGCCGCCATCCCCACGTCTTCGGCGAAGTGGCTTCGCGGGCGGCCGGCAATCGGGCCGAGGTCGATGCGGCGGTCGAAGGTTTCTCGGCGGCGGTGCTGCGCAATTGGGATCAGATCAAGGCTGCCGAAAATGCAATCCATGCAGCAGACACGTCTCTGGATCAGCAGCCTGCGGCCTCGCGTTTGGATTCAGTTCAGCGGGCGATGCCTGCTCTGGCCGAGGCGGCCAAGCTGGGAGCCAAGGCGCGCAAGGCCGGCTTCGATTGGCCGGAGTGGCACGACCTGCTGCCCAAGTTGGTCGAGGAGACGGCGGAACTGGAGGCTGAGGCCGCCTCGGACGACCCGGCGCGCAAACCCGCCGTCGAGGCCGAACTGGGCGATCTGCTCTTCACCGTCGTTAATCTGGGCCGTCATCTGGGCGTGGATGCGGAGATGGCGCTGAGAGGATGCAATCGGCGGTTTCGGCAGAGGTTTTACGCGATGGAGCTGGCCAGCGAGCGGCCGCTGGAAGAGCTTGCGCCTGCCGAGCTTGAGGATCTGTGGGCGGAGGCCAAGCGCAAGCTGGGTGCTTCCACCCCGTAACGATAGAATCTACCCTAGGCTGCCCTTACGCAGGACTAGCCTCAAGGAGCGGTTCGCATGGGTTATCAGGTTCTTGCCAGGAAGTATCGTCCGCAGCGCTTTGCCGACGTTGCCGGCCAGGACCACGTCACCCGCACGCTGATGAATGCGCTCGCGCAGAACCGCATCGCGCACGGCTACATTTTTTCGGGCCATCGCGGCATCGGCAAAACCACCATCGCCCGTATCGTGGCGCAGGCGCTGAATTGCCGGACGGAAATTGGCTCGGCGGCGCGACCAACGCCAGAACCTTGCGGCGTCTGCGATTCCTGCGTGGAGATTCGCCAGGGCAACGCCGTGGACGTGATCGAGATCGACGCGGCCACCAATCGCGGCATCGACGAGATTCGCGAATTGCGCGACGCTGCGCGCTATGCGCCTTCGCGTGATCGCTACAAAATTTACATACTCGACGAGGCTCATCAGATCACTGACGCAGCCTTTAATGCGCTGCTGAAAACTCTCGAAGAGCCGCCTGCACACGTCATCTTCATGATGGCCACCACGCAGCCCGAGGACATTCCGCAAACCATCCGCTCGCGCTGCCAGCACTTCAGCTTTCACGCCGTCAAGTTCGACGACATTCTGGCTCAGTTAAAGATGATTTCTGGCAATGAAGACGTTGTCGCTGAAGAAGCCGCGCTGGCCCTGCTCGCCGAGGCGGGCGATGGCTCGATGCGCGACGCGCTCTCCATCATGGATCAGGCGATTGCCTCCGCGCCCACCGAGAATGGCCGCGCCGTGCTCTCCTCGGCGCAGATTCGCGAGCTGATGGGCGCGGTGCCGAATGCCGTCTTCGAGCGTCTGCTGGAGGCCGTTGCCGCGGGCCAAAGCGCGGAGCTGATGGAGCAGTTGAATCTGCTCGTCAATGCCGGACACAGCCCCTCGTCGCTGGCACGGCAGATGGTGCGCTATCTGCGCAACACGCTCATGGCCAAGCTGGGCGGCGAGCAGACCGAGCTACTGCAGATCAGCGGTGACGAGCGCGCACGCGCGGCCCGCACCGCGCTGCTCTTCACCGAGGAAGAGATCACGCGCAATTTGCAGATTGTCCTGCGCTCCTTTGACGATCTGAATTATCGCCAGGAACAGCGCTTTCATCTGGAGTTGGGATTGCTCAAGCTGATTCACGCGCAGCGTCTGCTGCCCATCGAGGAGTTGTTAAGCGGAGTCGCTGCCGTTGGAGGATTTCGCGCAACTGGTTCTGCAAATTCCGCGCCGTCGCCGTCATCTCGGCCAAGTGCAGCTCCAGCGCGTTCGGCAGCTTCTGCGCAAGCCACGACTTCAGCCGCCGCTTCGCGGCTCTCACCCTTTGGTCCAACCGGCGGAGGCTGGAGTTCAGATCCTAAGCTGGACTCCGGCGCGAAGCCGGTCTCAGCCTCATCGCCGGTGGCGACCATGAAGCGGGCCGCGGACGCGTCTCAAGTCGCAACACCCTTTCCTGTAGCGGCAAATCCTGTCGTTGGCTATGCGGAGACGCTCACTGAAGGCGCGCTGGCTGTAGCTCCGGCCATCCCTCCCGACATTGATACCATTCGCAACACCGTCGTCAGTGCGCTGGTCGAAACTGGTCATGTTTCTGCCGCGCAGTTGCTCGGCTCGGGCAAGTGGAAGATGGACGGTGCCAGCCTGCGCATCGAAGTTACGGGCATGGGCAAGAAGATGCTCGCCCTCACCGTCAATGCCGCCGCCGAAAAAATCATGCGCCAGGAGCTGCAACGACTGGGCGCGCCCGCGCGCTTCCTCGTCGTCCCCGGCGAAGGCGAAGGCGCGAAGACTTCACCCGCGCCGATGGCCACGCCCATTGCTGGTTCCATTCAGGAGGCCGCGCTCGCCAATCCATTAGTCCAGCGGGCAAAAGAGATCTTTAGGGCTGAGGTGCGCAGCGTCGTTGATCTGCGGCAAAAGTAAGTGCAAGAAACCTTGCATGTGTTGATGTTTTGAAAAGGCACGACTTTCGTCGTGCCGCAATAGCAGCAATAAACAACGGGCTTTAGCCACTGAGGGATGTTTTCCGGAAATTGCAGGAGAATAGAATGATCAACCCGCTCAAAATCGGCGAGATGCTTTCGCAAGCCAACCAAATGCAGGAAGAGGTTCAGCGCAAGCTCGCCGCTACGGTGGTCGAGGGAACCAGCGGAGGCGGCGCCGTGACCGCGACCATGAACGGCAAGAAGCAGCTTCTCAAAATCCGCATCGAACCGGCGGGGGTGGTTGGCCTTGGCGGCGAGAAGCCGGACGTGGAGATGCTGGAAGATCTGGTGGTGGCCGCAGTCAATGACGCCGGACGCAAGGCCGATGAGGTGATTCAATCCAGCGTGAAGGGTGTGCTCGGCGGATTGAATCTGCCGGGGCTGGGATGACGCTCAACTTGTTGCTCGAATTTGAAACCGGAAGGAAGATCAACCATGCTCAACGCAATGAACCGCAGAAATTTTCTACAGCTTGGCCTGACGGCGGGTGCGGCGGCTGTGCTTCCCCGCGCGATGAGCGCTCAATCGACGCCAGCCGCGAATCTGGCGGCTGGGCCGGATGAGGCGGCATCCACGCCGATCAAAACCACCAAGCTCTACGACAATCTTTATCTGCTGCAAGGGGTGGGCGGCAACCTGGCTCTTCAAACCGGCCATGAAGGCAACACCCTGATCGATGCGAGCTATGCTCCTGCGGTTCCGCGGATTCTTGAGGCCATCGCCGCGGTGAGCAAGGACGCGCCGTTCCTGCTGATCAATACACACTGGCACGGCGACCACACCGGCGGCAATGAGGCATTGCATGCAGCAGGCTTTACCATCGTCGCTCATCAGAACACCCGCACGCGGCTCTCCACGCCGCAGACCATGAAGATGTTTCATCGCGACGTGCCCGCGTCTCCGGCCGGGGCGCTGCCGACGATTACTTTTGATGTTGTGATGAACCTCTATTACAATGGAGACAAGCTCGATCTCATCCACTTCGCCCCGTCGCACACCGACACGGACATTTATATTTACTTCCACAAGGCCGATGTGCTGCACCTGGGCGATATCTGGTTCAACGGTGTTTATCCGTTCATTGACGAAGGGACGGGCGGCTCGATTGGCGGCATGATTCGCGCGGCGGAGAAGGCGCTGGCCGTGGCGGGCGGCGCGACAAAAATCATTCCCGGCCATGGGCTGTTGGGGACCAAGGCCGACTTCCAGAAGTATCGCGATATGCTAGCCACGGTGCGCGACAAAGTGGCTACGCTAAAGAGCGCCGGAGCCAGCGAGCATGAGGCCGTGGCCAAGAAGCCAACGGCGGCGTTCGACGCTGCATGGGGCAAAGGCTTCATGAGCGGCGATCAATTCACCGGCATCGTATATCGGACGCTATAGGAGGCACAACCCGTGACCCGCTATGCCGAGCCGATGGCGCGGCTGATTGAAGAATTGAAGAAGTTGCCGGGGGTGGGCACCAAGAGCGCCCAGCGCTTCGCCTTCCACATTCTGCGCTCCAGCGATGAGGATGCGGCGGCGCTGGCCGAGGCGGTGCGCGGACTCAAGGCTGGCCTGTGCTTGTGCTCGGTTTGCAATAACGTCACCGATGTCGATCCCTGCGCATACTGCGCCAGCGCCACGCGCAATCATCGCTTGGTCTGCGTGGTCGAGGAACCCACCAGCATCGCCGCCGTCGAGCGGGCGCGCGGCTTCCAAGGCGTCTATCACGTGTTGCACGGAACACTCTCGCCGCTGCATGGCGTGGGGCCTGATCAGTTGCGCACGCGGACGCTGCTGGCCCGCGTTGAGTGCGGCGAGGTGGATGAGGTGATTCTGGCCACCAGTCCCACGCTGGAAGGCGAGGCCACCGCTCACTGGCTGGCAACAGCGCTGCGCGGTTATCAGGTTCGCATCACGCGCATCGCAACCGGCGTTCCCGCAGGCAGCGACATCGAGTATGCGGATGAGGTAACCATGGCGCGGGCGTTGGATGGCAGAAGAGAAGTTTGAGAGTGATAAACAGGCAGGACTGCGCGCAGGAGGCTGCATGATTCGAGTCGGTTTGGTTGGCTTTGGTATGGCGGGGCGGGTCTTTCACGCGCCGCTGATCTCGTCGGTTGATGGGCTGCAACTAGCTGCTGTTGTCGAGCGCCACACGGATCAATGCGAAGGGCGCTATCCCGGCATCACCACGCATCGCACACTGGAGGCGATGCTGGCAGACGCAACGCTGGATCTGTTTGTGGTGGCGACGCCCAGCGGAAGCCACTTTCAGGTGGCGCGGCAGATTCTCGAAGCCGGAAAGAACGTCGTTGTGGACAAGCCGATGGCCATCGCCTCGGCGGAGATTGCCGAACTGATGAAGCTGGCCGCGGCGCGCAATGTACTGCTCGCTCCCTTTCAAAATCGCCGCTGGGATGGCGACTTCCTGACGATTCAGAAGCTGTTGCGTGAAGGTTCACTGGGCCGATTGGTTTCTCTCGAATCGGTTTTTGATCGCTGGAGTCCGGGATCGACGCGCCGCCCGTGGAAGGATGATCCGGCGCAGGGCGGTGGACAGTTGCTCGACCTCGGCACACATATCGCAGATCAAGCGCTCACGCTCTTCGGCAAACCGCTGGCGGTCAGCGCCGACGTGAGCCGCGAGCGCGACGGCGAAGGATCAAATGATTCTTTTGATGTGCGCCTGCGCTATTCCGGCTTCGCGGTCACGCTGGGCGCAAATTGCCTCTCGTCTCTCGCGCGGCCCCGCTATCATCTGCGCGGCACCAAGGGAAATTATTGGAAGCATGGCGTGGATCAGCAGGAACCGCAACTCAACAAGATCACGCGCATTTCTGCTCCGGCATGGGGCGAGGAACCTGCCGCCAACTGGGGCACGCTCTCGGTGGATGTGGACGGCGGCATGGTCACGCGGCCCGTCGAGCCGGTGCGCGGCGACTACCGTCTCTACTACGCGGGCATTCGCGATGCGCTGCTGGGCGTGGCTGCTGCGCCGGTCACGGCGCTGGAGGCATGGCGCACGGCGCGGCTACTGGAGTGGGTCGCGGAAAGCTCCACTATGCGCTGTGAGATTCTCTGCGACTGGAGCCAGGAGCCGAGGTAACGGATCGTCTTACTAGTGCTTGCTGAGGTATCTCATCCCGGTGTCGCACATGATGGTGACAACGGTTGAACCTGGTCCCAGCCGTTCCGCAAGCCGTAATGCTGCGACAACATTGCACCCCGTGGATGCACCGGCGAAGATGCCTTCCTCACGGGCCAGCCGCGAGGTCATGGCAACAGCCTCGGCGGTGGAGACCTGTTCAACCCGGTCGGCGAGCAGATCTTGCCAGAGCGGAACAATGTAACCCACGCCGATTCCGTCGATCTGATGAGAGCCGGAAACGCCGCCGGAGATCACCGCAGACTCGGACGGTTCCACGGCGGCAATTTCGATTTTGCCTCGGTACAGGCGCAGGGCTTCCCCGATGCCGCGCAGAGAGGCCGCCGTGCCCACGCACTGCACAAAGCCGTCAATCTCTCCGTAACTCTGTTCCCAGATTTCATGCGCCAATTCACGATAAGCCACAAGCTGATCCCTATTTTTCATCTGATCGGCCCAGAAGCTGTTGGTTTTGCGGGCGATAATGCGCGAGGCTTCAATCATGTCGTGATAAAGTTGCGCCGTCACCTGTCCGTTTTGGCTAGGAACAATCTGCAGCTTGGCACCGAGATATTTCATGTGCGCCAGTTGCTCTTTTGCAAATGCGTCGGAGGAGACGATATAGAGCGGATGCGATTTGACCGCGCAGACCATGGCCAGGGAGATACCGGTATTGCCACTGGAATAATCAACGACGGAAGCGCCGGTCCGTAGCCGCCCGTCCGATTCCGCCGTTTCAATGATGGCGCGCGCCACGCGGTCTTTCATGCTGCCGGTGGGGTTTTCGCCCTCCATCTTGAGCAGGATGCGGGAGCCGTTTACGGGCAGAATGTTGCGCAAGGCGATTAACGACGTATTGCCAATGCTATCCAAGATAGTCCGCTTCGATTCGATCAACATGACTGTCCCCTTTCCCATGCAGCCCAATGTAACAGTTTGTGCTTTCAAGCTCTTCTTGCGAACCAGTCAGTTCATGCAATGCTGCTGCCTGCGGAGCGTATTCCCGCTCTAGCCAGTCGGCTCTTTCTCCACCAGCGGCACCCAGAAGCGAAAACAAGCTCCCTCTCCGGGTGTGCTCTCAACCTCAATGCCGCCGCCGTGTGCGGCCAAAATGGCGCGGCAGATGGCCAGACCCATTCCAGTTCCCATGCCCTTGGTGACGTTCTTTTTGCCCCGGTAGAACTTGTCGAATATAAAAGGCATGTCGACGGCATCGATTCCCGGTCCATCGTCCTCGACGCGAAACTCCAGACGGTCCCCGTTGCACTGGCTGCCGAGCAGAATCCGCCCGCCGAACGGCGTGTGACGCGCCGCATTCTCCAGCAGGTGGCGCAACACGCGGCTGAGCAGGTGCGGATCGAACCAAACAGATTTATTTAGAATCTCCTCATCATCGACGGCGATCACGACACGGTGCTTTGCCAGTGCCTTTCTTGATTCTTCGACTGCCTGCTCGAGCAGCGCACGCGAATTCTGCGGTACGCGGCGAATCTCGACTACGTTGGCGTCGATCTCGGCCATCTCCACGGCTTCGCCTATCAACCGGTCAAGCCGCGAGCTTTCTTCATCGACAATAATTGCCATCTCCTCCCGCACGGCATCTTCCAGCCCTTCGTCTGCAACCAGCGTACTGGCGGCGGCTCGTATCGCGGTCAGCGGCGTACGCAACTCGTGGGTCAGCGAGTCAACAAGCGCCACACGCAGCCGTTCACCCTCACGCGCAGCCTCCATGTGTGCCGAGGCCTCGATGGCCGTGGCGCGCGTGAGCGCAATCGCCACCTGCGCGCTGACTGCGGTGGCCACTTCGTGCGAAAGCTGTGCCGGCCTCAGTCCCAGCGCACCCACTGGCCGCAGCCCCATCATCATCGTCCTCACCATAAAGCCGCCCGGTATTAGCTGTGCCGGGTTCTCGCCCAGCGTCATCGCCCTCAAGCTCGCATGAATACCCATCGGCAGGTCGGCTGTGGAACTATAGAACTGATCCTCATCGCACACGTAAAGCACTACGCCCTCCAGAGCGAAGATGCGCTCAATGAGCCGTGGCATGTCGTGAATCAACCCGGAGGCATCCTCTTGTAGCATCATCTCCTGGCTCAGCTCATACAGCCTCTCCACATCCTCACGCCGCTCGTCGGCCTGCCGTGCTTGGCGGCGCGCCCGCTCGGCCACGCGCCCCACCACCACGCAACTCAGCAGGAACGATATCATCGCAACCCATTGCTGCACACCAACAATTTGCAGCGTATGCAAGGGTGGTAGAAAAAAATAGTCAAACGCGACCGCGCACAACAGCGAGACATAGAGCGCAAGCAGAATGCCTGCCTGGGCGGCGAACCACATCACTAGCACCAGAAAGCCCATGCCCGCTGTCGTTGAATTGGCACCCATGCCTACCAGCAGAGATGTGGTCACAAGCGCCACAAGCGTGGCTGCCAGCCAGCGAAATATCCTCGGCGATTCATAAATATTGCTCATGATCTTCATCACAGAAATCATACTCGTCCGCCCGCATGGTGTAATCTTCTTTGGAAAGAGGAACTCCATGCCCGGAAGAATTCTGGTTATCGACGACGAACCGCAGATCACCCGTGTGCTGCGTGCCTCGCTCTCAGCGCAGGCCTTTGACGTGCGTACTGCCAACGAGCCAGAGGAGGGCTTGCAGGTCTTCAAGGACTGGCCGCCTGACCTGGTGATTACCGACCTGATGATGCCGGGGATGAGCGGCGTCGAGGTATGCCGCGCCATTCGCGCACAATCCGCGGTTCCCATTCTGGTGCTCTCCGTGCGCGATCATGAGCGTTCCAAGGTCGAAGCGCTCGACGCAGGGGCCGACGACTACGTGACCAAGCCCTTCAGTATTCAGGAACTGCTGGCCCGCGTTCGCGCCCATCTGCGCCGCGCCCCAGAGCGCACCACTTCGGCAATCGAGTCTGGCGACTTTATTGTGGATTCAGTGGCGCACGCAATCACCGTGCAGGGCAAGCCGATTCATCTCACGCCCAAGGAGTTCGATCTGCTGCTGCATCTTGCACGCCACGCCGGCAAGGTGATGACGCATCGCGTGCTGCTGACCACGGTCTGGGGAGCGCAATCGGCGCATCAGCCGGAGTACTTGCGCGTCTTCATTGGCCAACTGCGCAAAAAGCTGGAAGCTGAGACAGGCAAGCAGTACATCCAGACTGAGCCTTGGGTCGGATACCGCTTCGTCCCCGAGGGCTGGACCGGTAACGAAGAATAAATCCGGCAACAAATGCGTATAAACGGGATGAAAATCTCTCTTCCGTCCCGTTCTTTCAGAATATTATCGTCTGCGCATCATTCCTTACGATTTATTTAGGAAAGATTTTTGATACTTAAACGAGGCGAGAGCCAGAATCATTCTTGAGCAGGCGGCTTCCCTAAAAGCCCGCTCTAGGAATCGAGAGCCACTATGCAAGATCTGACAATGTTGCTGTTCACCGTAGTTTTCTTCGCCCTGGCGTTTCTGTACGTCAAGGCCTGCCAGAAGTTGAGGTAAACCATGCCCATCGACATCACAACCGTTATTGCCTTGACGCTGTCCGTTCTGCTGTTCGGTTACCTGACCATCACACTGCTCTTCCCGGAGAAATTCTGATATGTCCGCCAACGGTTGGTTGCAGTTTACTGCCTTCTGTTTGATTTTGCTGGCCAGTGTTCGTCCGGTGGGCATCTATCTGGCCCGCGTACTGGAAGGCGAGCGCACCTGGTTTACGCCTCTGCTGCGTCCCATCGAGCGGCTCATCTACCGCCTCTGCGGCGTCGATGCAGACAAGGAGATGAACTGGCGCGAGTATGCCTTTGCCGTGCTGGGCTTCTCCGCCGTCACGCTGCTGGTCACTTACGCCATCGAGCGGCTGCAAAATTTCCTGCCCTGGAATCCGCAGCATCTGGTTGCCGTTGGACCGGATCTGGCATGGAACACCGCCGCCAGCTTTACCACCAACACCAACTGGCAGTCGTACACGCCTGAGACCACGATGAGCTATCTGACCGAGATGGCTGGTCTGGCGACGCACAACTTCTGGTCGGCAGCAGTGGGCATCGTGGTGGCCGTGGCGCTGATTCGCGGCATCAAGCGCACCACCGCCAGCACTATCGGCAACTTCTGGGTGGATACGACGCGTACGCTGCTTTACGTGCTGCTTCCTACCTCGTTCCTCTACGCGCTGCTGCTGGTGTGGTCGGGCGTTCCGCAGAACCTGAGCGCTTATACAACAGCCCACACGCTGGAAGGTCAGACGCAGACCATCGGGCAAGGCCCGGTGGCCTCGCAGGAGGCCATCAAGATGTTGGGCACCAACGGTGGCGGCTTCTTTAACGCCAACAGTGCCCATCCCTACGAAAATCCCACGCCGTGGACCAACCTGCTACAGATGCTTTCCATCTTCATAATTCCGGCGGGGCTTACCTACACGCTGGGCCGCATGACCGGCTCTCCCGGCCACGGCTGGGCGGTGCTGGCGGCAATGTTCGTGCTCTTCGCCGCCGGATTCACCACCGTCTACTGGGCGGAGTCGCAGCCGCACCTGCTGATTCACGGCGCAACGCAAACCGGCTCCGCGACCGCCCCCGCCGGCAACATGGAGGGCAAAGAGGTGCGCAACGGCATCGCCGCCAGTTCGCTCTTCTCCACCGTCACCACCGACGCCAGTTGCGGCGCGGTTAACACCATGCACGACTCGCTCACCCCGTTGGGCGGCATGGTGGTGCTGATCAACATCATGATGGGCGAGGTGGTCTTCGGCGGCGTCGGCTCCGGACTCTATGGCATTCTCATCATGGTCGTCCTGGCCGTCTTCATTGCCGGGCTGATGGTGGGCCGCACACCCGAATATCTGGGGAAAAAGATTGAAGCCTATGACGTGAAGATGTCCATGCTTTATGTGCTCATCTTTCCGCTGATTATTCTGTCGCTCACCGCCGTCTTTGTGCTTTGGCCAACAGTTGGCTTGGCCGCCCTCGCCAACCAGGGACCGCACGGAATGACCGAGATTCTCTACGCCTTCACTTCGGGAGCAGGCAACAACGGCTCGGCCTTTGCGGGACTGAACGCCAATGCCTGGTGGTGGAACGTCTGTCTGGGCTGGGATATGCTCTTCGGACGGCTATTCATGATGATTCCCGTGCTGGCGCTGGCCGGCAACCTGGCACAGAAAAAGAGTGTACCGCCCTCGCCCGGAACCTTCCCAGTCAACGGCTCGCTCTTCACCGTGCTGTTGGTGGGCATCATCGTAATTCTGAGTGCGCTCACATTCTTCCCGGCGCTGAGTCTGGGACCGATTCTGGAACACCTGCAACTTCACGCGGGTCAGCTTTTCTAACCGAAACCGCATAGGAAACGGACCATCATGCTTGAAAAAAAGTCTCTTTGGAATACGGAAATCATGGCCCAGGCGCTTGTGGATGCGTTCCGCAAGCTTGATCCCCGCGGCATGGCCAAGAACCCGGTGATGTTTGTTGTCGAAGTGGGTTCCGTGCTGACCACCGCGCTGCTCATCGACAACACCATCAACCATCGCGCTGGCTTCGGCTTCAACCTCCAGATCACTCTCTGGCTGTGGTTTACAGTGCTTTTTGCCAACTTTGCCGAGGCCATGGCCGAGGGCCGCGGCAAGGCTCAGGCTGACACATTGCGCAAGGCCAAGGGTGAGACTGTAGCAAAACGATACACTGCCTCGAATGAGTTGGAAGACGTGGCCAGTGCACTGCTCCGTGCCGGAGACATCATCTATGTCGCGGCGGGAGACTACATCGCCGGTGACGGCGAAGTCATCGAGGGCGTGGCCTCGGTGGACGAGTCGGCGATCACCGGCGAGTCGGCACCTGTCATCCGCGAGGCCGGCGGAGACCGCTCGGCCGTCACCGGCGGCACAAAAGTTTTGTCGGATTGGATCAAGGTTAAAATTACCTCCAACCCCGGCGAGACCTTCCTCGACCGCATGATTGCGCTGGTCGAAGGCGCTACGCGGCAGAAGACGCCCAATGAGATTGCTCTCAGCATTCTGCTCAGCGGCCTGACGATTGTCTTTCTCCTTGCGGTGGTCACGTTGCAACCCTTTGCAATGTACTCCAAGGCGCCGCAAACAGTTTTTGTGCTGGTCTCGCTGCTGGTCTGCCTCATTCCCACCACCATTGGAGGACTGCTCTCGGCCATCGGCATTGCCGGTATGGATCGCCTCGTCCAGTACAATGTCCTGGCCATGAGCGGACGCGCCGTCGAGGCTGCGGGCGATGTGAACACGCTGCTGCTGGACAAGACCGGAACCATCACGCTGGGCAACCGTCAGGCCACCGAGTTCATCCCCGCGCCGGACGTGAGCCAGGAGCGACTGGCCGACGCTGCCCAGCTCTCTTCGCTTTCCGATGAAACGCCTGAAGGCCGCTCGATTGTGGTATTGGCCAAAGAGAAGTACAACCTGCGCGGACGCGACATGGGCAGCATCCACGCCGAGTTCGTACCCTTCACCGCGCAAACGCGCATGAGCGGTGTCAATCTTCCTGGTGCGCGCATTCGCAAAGGCTCGGTGGATGCCATTGCACGCTTCCTTGAAGAGCAAGGCGCGCAGCTTCCAAAGAAAGTTCGCGACGCCGTGGAAGAGGTGGCACGCCTCGGAGGCACACCGCTGGTGGTCGCGGAAAACTCCACGGCTCTGGGCGTCATTCACCTCAAGGACATCGTCAAGGGCGGACTCAAGGAACGTTTGGCGCGGCTGCGTGCCATGGGCATTCGCACCATCATGATCACCGGCGACAATCCGCTGACCGCTGCGGTGATTGCACGAGAGGCCGGTGTCGATGACTTTCTCGCCGAGGCCAAGCCCAAGGACAAGATGGATCTGATCAAGAGCGAGCAGGCCAAGGGCAAACTCGTCGCCATGACCGGCGACGGCACCAACGACGCGCCCGCGCTTGCCCAAGCCGACGTCGGCGTGGCCATGAACTCCGGCACGCAGGCCGCTAAAGAAGCCGGCAACATGGTGGACCTCGACTCCAACCCCACCAAGCTGATCGAGATTGTCGAGATCGGCAAGCAACTGCTGATGACCCGCGGTGCACTGACCACATTTAGCATCGCCAATGATGTGGCCAAGTACTTTGCCATCATCCCAGCTATGTTTTCGGTTGCCTTTCCGGTGCTGAATGCGTTGAACATCATGCACCTGCACTCGCCCCATTCCGCCATTCTCTCGGCGGTCATCTTCAACGCGATTATCATTGTGGCGCTGATTCCTCTGGCGCTCAAAGGCGTCAAATACGAACCCAAGGCGGCCGATGTGCTGCTGCGTCAGAACCTGCTTGTCTACGGAGTCGGCGGCATTATCGCGCCGTTTATCGGCATCTGGGCTATCGACTGGGCGCTGGTGGCGTTGCATCTGGCGTAGTCTCTGTTGTTCAATGCAACGGCTTTGAAAGGGCAATAATCCAGTCGCGCCGAAAGCTGCCGCCAACTTGCTAACTCGCGATTTCCGCGCAGCGGAAGCTAACTTGATGAATTGTTGACAACGCATCGCTTCATACGACTTTGTTCATAGGGAGAATCAATATGCACTCCGTCTGGAAGACATCTATTCGCTTCACGCTCGTTACTCTACTGTTGCTGGGCATCGGCTATCCACTGGTCGTCACAGGCATTGCCGGCTTGCTCTTTCCCCATCAGGCTGCCGGAAGCCTCATCCAGCTCAACGACGGCACCATCATCGGTTCCGAGTTGATTGCCCAGAGCTTCACTAGCGACAAATACTTCCATCCCCGGCCATCCGCTGCCGGCAACGGCTACGATGCCACGGCCTCTGGCGGCTCCAATCTCGCGCAATCGTCAAGAACTCTCGTCACGCGCCTTCAGGGCGACATCGACAAGCTGGCCCAGCAGAATCCCGGCAAGCCAGTGCCCATTGACCTAATCACAACCTCCGCCAGCGGACTCGATCCGGACATCACGCCCGACGCCGCCAGCTATCAGGTTCCACGCGTCGCCAAGGCCCGCAACATGAGCGAAGAGACCCTCCACAAGCTCATCGCGCAGCAGATCACTGGCCGCAAGTTCGGCATGCTCGGTGAGCCGCGCGTCAACGTACTCGCGCTCAACATTGCGCTCGACAAGCTGGCTAAGTAGCAGGCTCTAGCCGACCAGCGCCTTCTGACGTGCGATGCGGCTTACACCCTCGCTTTGCTTGACCATCTCCGTCACCGACTGTCCCTTCTCAGCCAGCGCGCCGGTGGGGCAGGCCTGTACACACTTGCCGCAACTGGTACAGTTCGTTGCATAGCCCCAGTCGTCCTTGAGGTCGCTGACGAGACGCGAATAAATGCCGCGCGAGGCCACCTCCCAGACGTGCGCGCCCTCCACCTCGGCGCAAACCCGCACGCAGCGCGTACAGAGGATGCAGCGGTTCTGATCAAGCACAAAGCGCGGATGGCTCATGTCCACCGCGATCCGCGGATTGTTGTATGAGTAGCGCACATGGGTAATGCCCAGTTCGCGGGCCATCGCCTGCAGCTCGCAGTGGCCGTTACTGACGCAAGCTGCACAGATGTGATTGCGCTCCACCAGCAGCAGCTCTACTGCCATCTTGCGATAGAGTGTCAGCTTGGCCGAGGTAGTCTTGATCGACATCCCTTCCTGGATCGGCGTGGTGCAGGCGGGCAGCAGGCGGTCGGTTCCGGCCAGCTCCACCATGCACACCCGGCAAGCCCCCACTGCGCGCAAGCCCTTCAGGTAGCAGAGCGTGGGAATCTTCTTGCCATTGGCGCGGGCCGCTTCAAGAATGGTATGCCCTTCGCGGGCGTTCACCAGTTCGCCATCAATACGGACGGAGATGATTTTGTTCGGCACGACTGAACTCCCTTCTCAATTGGCACCCACGGTGGCTCGCAGATCGCAACGCAGACAGCGGCGGCACTCATCGAGCGCCTCCTGTGCCTCCAGACCCTCGACCACCTCCTGCTGCGAGCGGACGCGGAGGGCGGCTGGCACATCGTGGCCGGTGTGGCGACGGTTGAGGCTCGGCTCTCCCGGTGCCGTCCGGCTGTACCCGAAATCGGGCATGATCCTCTCCCAGCGCGATTCGCCCATTAGACGCTCGTCCATCTTCTGCGCCGCCTGCTTGCCGCAGCTCATGGCATTCGAGACGTTGGATGCGCCAGTAATCACGTCGCCGCCTGCGTAAAAATTGGGCCGACTGGTCTCGTATGTGAAGCGATCGACGATGATCGTTCCTTCCTCCTTAAGCGCCAGTCCTGAGGCGCGGCAGAAGTCCTGATCGAAGGTCTCTCCCACGGCCAGGATCACGCTGTCGCACTCAAAGCGCTGCACCTCGTCAGTGGGAATCGGCTTGCGGCGGCCGCTCTTGTCGTACTCGCCGAGGCGCGTCTTGACGATCTCAATGGCCTTGACCTGACCCTCTGCATTGCCCACAATGCGATGCGGCGCTGCGAGGAAGACAAAGCGCACGCCCTCCTCCTCGGCAGCCTGAATCTCTTCGTCAATGGCCGGCATATCCTTGCGCTCGCGACGATAGAGAATCGTCGCCTGCGCGCCCATGCGCATCACCGTGCGCGCCGAATCGATGGCCGCGTTGCCGCCGCCGATAATCGCCACACGCGCGCCCATCGAAACAGGCTCTTGTCGGGCAACGGATTCCAGGAACGGCAGCGCGGGATGCACATTCTTCAACTCCGTGCCGGAAAGATAGAGCCACGACTCCTTCCAGGTTCCAATCGACAGAAAAACGGCATCGAATTGGCTGGCCAGCTCGTTAAGCGGCACGTCAAAGCCAATGCGCATATTGAAGACAAACTTCACGCCGACGCCTTCGATCAGGTCGAGTTCGCGGCGCAAAACGGATTTGGGCAGACGGTACTCAGGAATGGCGAAGCGCAGCATTCCGCCTGCCTCGGCGCGCTCCTCAAAGATAGTGACGTCGTGGCCGAGCATCGCCAGATAGAAGGCGCATGTTAGCCCCGTCGGACCCGAGCCGGCAACGGCCACCTTGCGACCGCTAAAGGGAAGCTGGCGCGATTGAATTCGCTTGAGCATCGGCGCAAAGAGATCGGACTGATAGATGGCGTCAGCGATGAAGCGATGCACCTCGCGCATATTTACCACTTCATCGAAGGATTGGCGGCGGCAGCGATTATCACACGGGTGCTGGCATACGCGTCCTGTGGAAGCGGGCAGCGGATTGTCGAGAATCACGGACTCGAAGGCGTCTTCGAGACGGCCCTCTTGATAAAGCTCAAGAAATCGCGGAATGTTCATGCGCAGCGGACACGAGTTCTCGCACGGTGAGAGCGCCAGCTCCTGGCAAACTCCGGCGCGGCAGCGATGCGCGACAATGTGGTCTTCGTACTCGTCGCGGAAGTGGCGGATGGTGGTCAGCACGGGGTTGGGCGCGGTCTGGCCGAGGCCGCAGAGCGAGGACTCGCGGATCATGCGGCCCAACTCATCGAGACTATTCATCTGCTCGAGCGTGCCGCTGCCGTCTGTGATGGCATTCAAAATGCGCAGCGCCTTGTTGAGGCCGACCCGGCACGGCACGCACTTGCCGCAGGACTCGGAGTGCGTGAACTCCACAAAGTAGCGCGCCACATCCACCATGCAGTTGTCTTCGTCCATGACCACCATGCCGCCGGAACCCATGATGGAGCCGATCTGCGCAAGGCTCTCGTAATCGACTGGTGTGTCGAGCATATCGACGGGGATGCAGCCTCCGCTGGGTCCGCCGGTCTGCACGGCCTTTACGCGCCGACCAGTTACGGCTCCGTCTCCGATGTCATAGATGAAGCTCTTGAGCGGAGTGCCGAGCGGCATCTCGACGAGTCCGGTGTTCTGAATTTTTCCGACGAGAGAAAAGACTTTGGTTCCGGGACTTTTTACGCTGCCGGTCTCGGCAAACCAAGCAGAGCCGCGCGTGATGATGGGCGCGATGTTGCACCAGGTTTCGACGTTGTTGATGTTGGTCGGCTGGCCATACAAGCCCTTTTGCGAGGGGAAGGGCGGACGCGGATTCGGGCGGCCAGCGTAACCTTCGAGCGATGCAATCAGCGCCGTCTCTTCGCCGCAGACAAAGGCACCGGCGCCTTGCACCATCTGTATGTTGAAGTTGAAGCCGCGGTCGAGAATATTCGCGCCCATGAGGCCGAACTCGTGCGCCTGGGCAATGGCCTTGTTGAGGCGGCTCACCGCGAGCGGATATTCGGCGCGCACATAAACGATGCCTTCGGTGGCACCCATCGCATAGGCACCGATAATCATGCCCTCGAGCAGCGAATGAGGATCGCCCTCGATCTCGTTGCGATTCATGTAGGCACCGGGGTCGCCCTCGTCGGCGTTGCAGATGATGTACTTTGTCTCAGCTTTTGCCTTGGCCAGAAAATCCCATTTATTGCCGGTAAGGAAGCCCGCGCCGCCGCGCCCGCGTAAGCGCGCAGCCTTGATCTGTTCAATTACGTTGTCGGCGCGTCCGTCGATCAGCACTTTATAGAGCGCCTGGTATCCGCCCACCGCGATGTACTCCTCGATGTCAGAGGGATTGATGAGGCCGCAGTTGCGCAGCACAATTTTCTTCTGTCCCTTAAAGAAGGGAATCGCATTCCAGGAGGGAATCTCCGAATAACCCTGGCCTAATTTGAGATTCGTAGTGATGTGGTCCCACTCCTCGATCTTGCAGAAGACCAAATCGCTGGGCATCACTCCCGTCGAGACGGCCTCCAGAATGCGCGCGGCGTCGTTGGCCTGTACGCGATGCAGCACGACAAGGGGATTGCCCGGAAGTCGCACGGTCACCAGCGGCTCCTGAAAGCAAGAGCCGAAGCAGCCGACGCCAGCCAGCATCACCTCGACGCCGCTGCGATGGATGGCCTCTTTGAGGGCGTGAAATACCTCTTCTGCACCATTGCCGCTGCCGCAGGTTCCCACCCCGACGGTCAGGCGCGGAATGGTCGGCATTAGCTTGGCAAGCCCGGATTCACGAACCGCGTTGAATGCGCCAATATCCTGAATTCGCGGCATCATTTCCCTCCCTGTTTCAATGCATCCACTTCCCGTTGCAGTGTGCGTTCATTGACGTGGCTGAGAATGTGATGGTTCACCTCGACCACCGGAGCCAGTGCGCACTGGCCAAAGCAGGCTACGGTGCGCACCGTGAAGCGGCGGTCGGGCGTGGTCAGCGCCAGTTTATCGGCCTCGTTGGTGTCGCTAGCCTCTTGCCCGCTTAACCCCAAATCAAGGCAGAGCTTCTCCAACAGGTCACGCGAGCCGCGCGTGTGGCAGGCTGTGCCGCGACAGACGCAGACCACGTTGTCGCCTTGCGGATCAAGGTTAAACAGCGCATAGAAAGTCACAACGCAATAAATTCTGGCCGGAGGAACGCCGGTTTCTTCGGCGATGTAGCGCAGCGACTCCATCGATAGAAATTTATGTGCGTTGGCGGCCTGCACTGCTTCCAGTATTCCCAACAGCGCTCCGGGGCGGTTTTCTTGCTCGGCAATTGCCTGGTCGATCAGCAGTCTTTCGTGAGCATTCAGCACTTCATGGGCGACACTCTGCATGATTCCTCCGCGACTGGGCAGACACGTCTGCTGGCTTTTTCGGCTGGTTCAGCATTTGGATGGGATTGGAGAGGATTTCCGCGTGAGACAGTCCGGCAGGCACGGCAAAAAAAACGGCGCACACCTGCCGCGCAAACACTGTGATGGGACGAAATGGAGAGGGCGACATGGGCCGGAACCTGCTCATTTCTGGACGATCAAACGGGGCGGAAAAGGAGAATGTAAAAGCACGTTCGCCTATGAAGCCCTGCATCTCCGGCAAAGTGGAGACCGCGCTAGTGAGTTCCGCTCATTGCGCAGCGGCTATCACCCCAAAGACTGTCCGCAAGGGACAATGACACCATACGGGCACACCGGGATGTGCCCTGCGTCACAAAGAAATACGCGGTTTGCAAATGTATTGTTGAAGGACACGCGATGTGAGGTAAATCACATCGCGCTTCGTGTCAGGAAGCAATCAGGTCGGATCACCGGAATTGGCTGCGGATTCAGAGAGCGGTTCGATCTCCGGCTCTTCTGTTGTTAATGGCCGTGCCTCTGCCTCAACCTCTGTATTGGCTTCAATCCGCGGCTCTTCAGTGGGCAAAGGCAGAACAAATGCCGTCGGCGCAACTTCCGCCTCGACGCCGGCGTCGTCGCCGGCATCCACAGCCTGACTGATCAGCTTATCTACTTGATAGCCTACGGACTCAGCAGCCGCGAGAGCCTTCTCGATGCTCTCGCTCATCGCCTTGACCGCCGCACGGCTGGGTGCTGCTACACCTGCCAGACGCAGAAAGGCCGGCATCAGCAGCCACCAGAGCATCTCCTCATAGCGCTCGCGCACCAGGTACTCGTGCCCCTCGGCCTCATGCACGCCGCAGAGCCAGCGCACATCTGGGTCAGACCAAAGTGCCGGCGCAATTGCAGCCACATTTTCCGTTTTGCCGAATGCGGTGCCGGAGAGCAGAAGAACCTTGATGCGGGCAGCGACGCGCCACGCCTCCTCGCCCTCAAAGCCCAACGCGGCGAAGGACTGGGCGAAGGGCTCGCGCAGGCGGAGGCGGTCAAAAAGCTCCAGCGCCATGCCTTCCGGATTCTCCGCGTCAATGGACTCGGCCAGCAACTCCAGAGCGCACCAGCCGAGCACCGGACCCCACATCGCCGTCGCGGTCAACTGCGGGCTGGGGCTGGGCATGATACGCCGAGCGGCTGCGGTCCACGGGGCCGGGAAATACGCTTCGACGGTGGGGATGCGCAGAGCGGCGCGCAGTCGTTCGCGATAGGCCGCGCGCAGCAGGCTGGGGTTGGCGGGCTGCGCGTTGCCTGTCATCAGCGCAAGATAACTCTTCTGTGCTTGCCGCAGGAAACTCTCGCAGTGTGCCCAGGCAGCCTCGAAGAATGTCATGCGCTCGGCCTCCATCTCCGTGTTGACACCGGTCGCTTGTGTACGTGAATGAACGGCCAGATCGGCAAAGAGGCGTACCACGCCTTGCTCCAGCATTTGGCGCAGAGCGTCGTGCGCGGGCTGCAACTCCAGATTCACCAGCGCGTCGTCCAGGCTGGCCACGCCGCGTCCGTTCAGTTGATCTGAGAGCCGATCCCAGGGTTGGGCTTCTGTTGAATAAAGCTCGCGCCAATCGAGAAAGACATGGCACTGATAGGCGTGCAGATCAAACGTCAATCCGCGCTCCGCCAGATCGCTTGCGCGGCGCAGATATTCCATGCCCGTGAGCGAATCGCGCCATGCCAGAACCGCGCCGGAATTTTCGCTCAGGCCGAGTCCATCCCGGAGGCGTTGCTGGCACAGTTGGTTAGAGCCTTTGTCTGCGTAGGCCGCCGACCAATCCAGCGTCCCGTGAGTGGCACCATAGCGGTTGTTGAAGACGACTAAAGCCCGCTCGCTGCCGCTTTGATTCGAGTAGGCAAAGACATTCTCGTCCACCTTGCCCGCATCCAGATAGAAGTCATATATCCGGAAGTTGCCGCTCTCGGCAAAGAGCCGACGCCGCTTGAGCAGCGGCGCAATCTCGCGCTCGTGCCGCTCCACCATCCACGGGTCGGCGGTCTCGTCGTTGCGTGGTCGCTGGTACTCCATGCCATACTTTTCCGTGAAGCCCTCGATCTGCCCGTGACCAAACATCGGCAGGCCGGGCAAGGTGGCCATCATCGTCGCCACTCCGAAACACTTGTCGCCCTTGCCGAACTGATCGATTGCCGTGCGCTCGTCGGGATTGCTCATGAAGTTGACATAGCGCTTGAGAATGTCCGGGTCGAACTCCAGCGTCTTTTTGATCACCGAGCGGTACTTTGCGTTCTCCTCGTCGCGCAGCATCACCATAAAGGCGCTGTTATACACGCGGTGCATTCCCAGTGTGCGGACAAAATAGCCTTCCATCAGCCAGAAGGCCTCGGCCAGCAGCAGCGTCCCCGGCACCTCGGCGGCCACGCGATCCACCACCTCGCGCCAGAACTCATGCGGCATCGCCCGATCAAACGCTGCCTGACTCATGCCGTACTCGGCTCGCGAGGGAATTGCCCCGCTCGCACCCGGCCCCGGAAACCACAGCCGGTGAAAGTGCCGCTTGGCCAGCGTCATCGCGGCGTCAAAGCGAATCACGGGAAAGAGCCGCGCCACGTGCAGAATCGTCTGAATCACCTGCTCCCGCACCGCCGGATTCAGATAGTCGAGCTGCGCCGTGTCATTCCACGGAAAGCTCGTCCCGTCATTGCCGTGATAGATGTAGCGCGTCTCCTGGCTCTCGCGGTCGCGGCGGCGAAAGACCACGGCAGCGTCCGACTGCTCAAAGTAGTGGTCCTCGATTTTGATCTCAACGCGCCCGTCCTGCGAGAGATCGGGACCGTTGAAGCTGTAGGCCGGATAAGGCGACTCCGGCCGCGAGATGAACCACTCCGGATGCTCCACCACCCATGGCGAATCGATGCCCATGTGATTCGGCACCATGTCGCTGGCCAGCCGAATCCCGTGGTGAAAGGCGCGATCGCGCAGCTTCGTGTAAGCCGCCTCGCCGCCCAAATCCTCGGCAATTGCGTAGTCAAAAAGCGAGTACGCCGATGCCACCGCGTCCGCGTTGCCGCACAGCGCCTTGATCGTCTTCGAGGCGCGACTGCGCTCCCAGATGCCGATCAGCCAGAGCGTGTTCATTCCCCGCCGTGCCAGCGTAGCCAGCTCCTCGTCGGGAATCTCATCGAGCCACCGAATTGCCCGCCCATACTGACGGCTCAATTGCGCCAGCCACACATATGTGCTTTTCGCAATCATGACCGCCGTCGGCATCCACGCCATATCCGGCGAAAACTTTTCGTACTCGTGCGCAGGATCGCCAAAGACCGGAACCTCGGCCGTGGCAACTACGCCTCCTCCATGCTGACCCGCATCACGGCGGCGGCCAGCCGCTGCGCCCGGAGGGTTGAACTGCGTCCAGATAGCCAGCTCTTCCTCGTGCAAAATCTCGGAGGCGATAGACAGCAGTTGCTCCAGGCTTGCGCCCAGCATCGGCAGCCACAGCTTGCGGATCAGCGCAAGCTGATCGGCAAGCGAACGCGGCGCGCCCACCGCCGGTGCCCGCAGCAGCTCCAGCAGATTCATCTTCTTCGCGTCCGGCAAGGGAATCAGCGGGCGAGTGGCAAAGTACTCAGGAAACTGCCCAGTCACTTGCCGATAGACCGTCTTCTCCGCCAGCGTTTTTTCCTCAAAAAGCTCTTCATAGGGCTGAAAGGCCTCGTTGCGATTGGCCGTCCAAAGCAGCAGCAGCTCCTCCAGCGCCACCTCCCAGTGCGACGTGCCATCGGTCTGACTCGTCAGCCACTGACGCGCCGTCATCTGCCCGCGCATCACCGAAAGGCCGGGAAACTCCTCCACAAAAGTCAGCAGCATCCGGCCCAGCGCCTCCGCGCCCACCTTGCCAGAGAACCAATCCAGCGCGCCCGACATCACCGCCGGATCAAACTGCTCCCGGTAGCGCGCCATCAGCACGTGGCTGGCCTCGTCAATCAGCCCCATCGCATAGAGCTGTCCGGCATGAACCGCCCGCTCCGGATGCTTCTCCGCCTCGCGCACCATGTTAATGCGATGCGCAAACTCGCGGCAGGCGGCCACATTGGCAAAGACCACGTTCCCGGAGTAGGAGAAGAGCGACTCCGCGAACTGGTAGCGTTCTCGCGCCTTCCGGGCTATATGAAATTCCATCATGAAAAACTAACCTCAAAAGATAAAGGTACATCAAAGAGGACATAAGTGCTGGAAGCCATAATTCTATCGTGCCTGCACTGCGGTCCAGCGCCTAGCGAATACGCAGAATCGCCGTCATCTGTAGCCAAAGAGTCTTTTTCCCCACACCCTTGAGATACGTTCTGCGAATCACAATAAATAATTGGATGGAAAATGCCCTGCATAAGTCGGCGGTGCTGCGGCGCTATGCCGGAGAGGACTGGGGCCGCGCCCCAGCACCAGACGAGACAACTATCTTGACATCCGCCACCTGCTTGAAGAGCGCGATTTATGCGGCCAGATACTGGACGCGGTCAACCTGTATCTGGCCAACTGCGGCATTCGCATCACGACGGGCACATTTGTCGATGCGACGATCATCCACGCGCCTTCATCGACCAAGAACAAGAAGAAGCACCGCGATCCGGCGAGGCATTAGACTCGCAAAGAGAATCCGAGGTACTTCAGCTTGAAAGCGCACATCGGCGTGAATTCAAAAGTGGGCGTTGTGCGCTCGGTCTGCTCAACTGTAACCTCAATCTCTGATGTGCATATTTTGACGGATTTACTGCACTGCGATGAGAAAAAAGCATGGGGCGACGCGGCTTTCAAGGGCATACAAAGAAGACATACGTGGCCGCGCCCCAGGCTCAGGACATGACCTCGAAGGTGTGAAGACCAAGACACTGGCGTAGATAAACAGCAGAAGCGCACGAACCGGACCAAAGCCCGCGTGCGTCCAAAGTATGTAGAACCCATATTATAGTAGGGGCTTAGGAAGAAAAGGCGCTTAGAGTGGGTCCTTTCTCAACAGCGATAGTAGCACTTTGTAGAGGTCGTTGTTGCGGTGATTGAAGCGAAATTCGGTTTCTTTCAGATGGAGCGGAAAGGCGCATTTGCTCACGCCATGAAACTTCGTCAAGCGGTGCTTGGCAAAGCCCCAAAAGCTCTCGATGCCGTTGATGTGATTCACTCCGACGGCAAATTCGTCGTCCCCGTGATGGACGCGAAAGTGTCGTGCGTAGCCCAGATCAACCAGGCCGTCGTAGCCACTCCAACCGTCCGTGTGAATCTTGAATCGAACGAGGCATGATTGCGAATCACCGCTTGTAGCGCGGCTCTGGAGAGATTCGACATAATTTGCGTGTAGACTTTGTCGTCGCGTTTGAGCAGTCCGAAGACGATGGTCTTGCGCGCCGCGCCGCGCCCGCGCTTGCCGCGAACACGATGTGGTCCGAAGTAAGATTCGTCGGCTTCCAGATCGCCGCTAAACGGCGAAATCTTTTCACATTCCTGGGCAAGTTTTTCTCTGAGCCGTTGAAAGATCGGGTTGACGCTACGCACCGAAATGCCCGTCATCTTTGCCGTCTGAGTGGCAGACAGATCAAGCGCAAAGCAGCGCAAAAGATGGCGAAATCTGGCCTCGGAAATCTTCGCAAAACGAAAATAGCGGTTAACCTGCTGCATGGCAATATGTTAACGCCGCTCAACTATGCCTTTTCTTCCTAAGCCCCTACATTTTTTAATGCGCGTCTTTGGCTTCGTAAAAGTGTAATATCGCAGCTTGAAAAATAATCACGAGAGGCTCCGCGCAGCCTTTCGGCAACCAACATCTATCAAAACCGCAAGAGGCTGGACAGGATCAACCAACGGATGGCACCGCAGGGGGCGTAGTGCATGCCAGAGACCGTGCGAGGTCTCCTGCGAGTTAAATGCCCTGCCCTACATACGTGAATGCGCTGATTCCATGCCCTCGCGGGTATATACCTTTGAATAACTCTGGTAACTCAGAGTTATTCAAAGGTTTCTTGTAGCGTGTTAACATTAAATCAACGATAATTGGAGAGTTATAGATTACCGTCGAGCAGTATAAAAAGATCAAGGATAGCCTGCCAATTCAGCGCGGGAACGTGAAGTTGCTTAACCTTCATGTGCTCAACGCGATTCCGTATGTGGCCGAACAAGGCTGCAAATGGCGCAGGCTTCCGTCGCGATTTGGCAACTGGCATAGCATTTTTCCCGCATGAGTCGCTGGTCCAAGAGCGGCGTGCTGGATCGCGTCTTTGAGAAGTTGCAGACCGAGCAGATCGTGCGCATCAAGATTGAAGCCTTCTCGCTCGACTCTACTTCGATCAAGGTTCATCCCGATGGAACCGGCGCGTTAAAAATACGGACCGCAAACCATCGGCAAATCGCGCGGCGAATGTAGCGCCAAGATTCATCTGGTTGCCGCGGATGCTCGAACACCTGTTGTCCTCGCTCTGTCGCCCGGCAACGCGTATGATGCGCCGACGGGGCGCACAGTTTTAGATGAATTTGGCCCGATTCCAAAAGAACTTTCGATGCTGATGGACTGGATTACGAGAGCAACGAGACGCGGCAGTTGGTGCTGAATCTAGGCATGATTCCAGTGGTTCCATCCTGATCCAACCGGATCGGTTCCTGGGAATGCGATTGCGAACTCTTCAAAAAACACGACGATGTGGTGCGGCTCATCTGCAGACTAAAAAGCTTCTTCGCATCTTCTCCAGATTCGAAAAACTCGATGTAATCTTCCTCGCCGTTGTCAACTTCGTCTTGATCGTCGATGCCATCAGATAGTGTAAACACAGCATAGCATCATATTCCCAGTGCCGGTAACCGCACGATCTACTCTCTGTAGGATTCCTGCTTTCAGGCCTCATGTCGCGCAATCGCCGACTGCTACGCCGCTGTGAACGCGCTACACTGGTAGTTATATGGTATTCGTCCTCGACAACTACGATTCCTTCACCTACAACCTGGTCCAGTACCTCGGTGAGTTGGGCGCAGAAGTCGAGGTCTATCGCAATGACGAACTAACCGTCGAGCAGGTCGAGGCGCTCCATCCCGACCGCATCCTGCTTTCGCCCGGTCCCTGCACGCCATCCGAGGCCGGAATTCTCGTCCCGCTGATCCGACATATGGCTGGAAAAACGCCGATTTTCGGCGTTTGCCTGGGCCATCAGGCGATTGGCGAGGCCTTCGGCGGCGATGTGGTGCGCGCCAGCCAATTGATGCACGGCAAAACCTGCTCCATCACCCACGACGGCAAGAGCATCTTCGCCGGTCTCGAAAGTCCGCTCACATGCACCCGCTACCACTCGCTGATTGTGGCCGAGGAGTCGCTGCCTGCCGAACTGATGGTCACGGCGCGCACACCGGAGAGCGGCGGCGGCTCGGTCATCATGGGCCTGCGCCATCGCACCCTGCCCATCGAGGGCGTGCAGTTTCACCCGGAGAGCGTGTTGACCGAGGGCGGCCACCAGATGATCCACAACTTTTTGGAGATGTAAGCGATGCGATCTGCTGAGGTAGAATTCGTTCGCACAATGGGTACAGATTTGAAAGGGACGGGCTTCAGCTCGTACATTCATCTCGCCAAAATGTGGCAGGCTTTAGCCCCTGAGGGATGCTTTTCTATCCTTCTTCTCCTGCTGCTACTGCTCGCTCCGCTGCTCCACGCCCAAACCGCTCCCGACGCCGCTCCCATCGCCATCGTCCCGCTGGACAGCGCGCATCCCGACGCCGCGGCCAACGTCACCGGCGCTCTCGAAGTCACCGCCAACAAGGCCATCATCGCCGCCAGCGGCACGGTGACCTCCGGCAATCAAACCACCGAAGTCATTCTGCCGCATCGCGGCGTGCTGCGCGTCTGCGCTTCGACCACCGTCCGGCTCGCCGCCGACGCCAGCGTTTCCGCGGGCGAGACGCCCGGTCTGATGATGGCCATGGATCACGGCGCGCTGGAAATGAGCTTCGCCACATCGCACAACGCCGACATTCTGCTCACGCCGGATTTCCGCATCCTCATCGGCGCTCCCGGCGCGGCGGAGGTCAAGGTGCGCCTCGGCCAGCACGGCGACACCTGCGTGGAGAATGCTGGTACCAACGCGCCGTATGTGCTGATCACCAGCGTCTTTGATAGCGGCGATTATCGCGTGCAGGCAGGCCAGCGCGTCATCTTCCAGCACGGCAGCCTGCGCGAGGTGGTGGACAACGAGAAGGAGAGCTGCGGCTGCCCGCCGCCGCTGCATCCCGGCACCAACGAGTTTCCCGTAGCCCAGAGCGCGGGTCTCGCGCCGCTCGCCAAGCCCGCGTCCGGCACGGCAACTTCCGGCGGCGTGACGGTTCCCATCGAGCCGCTGGTCTATAACAGCGCCGACCACGCGGCCAAGCCCGCTGACGAAGCTGCTCCCGCGGAGAAGCCCGTCGCCGCCAAGCCCGCAGCCAAGAAACAGACAGGCTTCTTCGGCGGAATTGGAAGGTTTTTCCGGCGGCTGTTTGGGGCGGAGTGACGAGGATGCAATGAAGATACTAAATGCAATATTCGCCACATTATTAGTGACGATGGCTGTGCATAGTGCCATTCCACAGACACTTGCCTCGAAGTCTTGGTCTGCTGCTACCTATCACGGCTTGGTCATGGGGAAAAGCACTCGTGCTGATGTATACAAGGTACTGGGTAGGCCAAAATTCGTTGGAAGGGAGCAAGACACAGGGATTCCAATTATGAGCTATGACGTCGCCGATCCATTACCGGGTGAACTCGAAGTCTACATAACTAAGGGCATTCTCGAAGGGATGACATTAAATCTCAATGAGAAGGTGAATCAAAAAGACATCATCCGCCTATATGGTCACAATTACATCGTTGTTCACTATGCTATGGACAGTTGCATTGACTACGGGGGCGCGGGGCCGATTTACCAGAATCCTAGCGGTCCCATCAAGACGATGCAGTACCGTGAGCGCGGTTTGGTGGCAGATTTTGTTTACAACGATGATGAGATCGTAGATGCAATCACATTTACATTCAAACCGTTTGGTTCAACCCATTCGATCTGCGCAGCACGTGCTAAGAAAAAATAATACAATTCGCGTCTGATCGATATTTGCTATTCCCTATTCCCTGATCCCTGATCCCTGCTTCTTACATCTCCCTCGCCCGCTCAATCGCGCGAATCACTGCTTGGGCTTTGTTGATGGACTCGGCGTACTCTGACTCGGGCACGGAGTCGGCGACGATGCCCGCGCCGGATTGCACGTAGCCTTTGCCGCCGACCGCCAGCATCGAGCGAATGGCAATGCACGAGTCGAGGTTGCCGCTGAAATCCGCGTACATCACCGCGCCGCCGTAGCTTCCGCGCCGCGCCGGCTCCAGCTCCTCAATGACCTCCATCGCCCGCACCTTGGGCGCGCCGCTGAGCGTACCGGCCGGGAAGCAGGCACGCAGCGCATCCACTGCCGTCAGCTCCGGCTTGAGGCGGCCCGCGATGGTGCTCACGATGTGCATCACGTGCGAGTAGCGCTCGACAAACATCAGCCGCTCCACCTTCACGCTGCCGAAGTCGCTCACCCGGCCCACGTCGTTGCGGCCCAGGTCCACCAGCATCACGTGCTCGGCGCGCTCCTTCTCGTCGGCCATCATCTCGTCGGCCAGTGCCTGGTCCTCGGCCTCCGTGGCGCCGCGCGGCCGCGTGCCGGCGATGGGACGATACTCGACCTTGCCCTGATGGACGCGCACCAAAAGCTCCGGCGACGAGCCAGCCAACTCCACAATCTGCGACTGCTTGGATTTTTTGGTCGCGTGTTTCGGCTTCTCCGGCGCGTCGCCCAGCGGACCCTCCGGCGCAAAGCGCAAAAAGAACATATACGGGCTGGGATTGACGGTGCGCAGCGCACGATAGACCTGGAAGCTGTCAGCCTCCGGCTCCACGTCGAAGCGCTGCGAGAGAACCGTCTGAAAGACGTCGCCGGCAACAATGTACTCCTTGATGCGGTTTACGGCGCTGAGGAAATCCTTCTTCGCGGTGCGATGCCGCACCTTGAGCGCGCCTTTGCTCTTGTGCTGGGCCAGCTTGGGCAGCGGCTGCGCGAGGCGTTTCTCCAGCCGGTCGAGCCGAGCCACGGCTTTGTCGTAGGCGTTGGCGGGTTTGCCGCGGGTCACATCGGCAGTCACAACCAGCCAAATCTCCTTGCGCACGTGGTCGAAGGCCAGCACCTCATCGAAGAAGAGCAGGCAGGCGTCGGGCACGCCAAGCTCGTCTTTGGCCAGCTCGGGCAGCCGCTCAATCTGGCGGACGGCGTCGTAAGAGAAAAATCCCACCGCGCCGGCGGTAAAGGGCGGCAGCCCCATCAGGCGCGCCGGCTTGTGGCCGCTGAGGGCGCGGCGCAGCACGGCAAAGATGTCGCCGTCGAGCTGGACGACTTTTCTGCCTTCGGTGATGGTGATCTCGCGGCCCCGCGCGACAATGCGCTTGAAGGGAGCAAGGCCGATGAAGGTGTAGCGGCCCACCTGCTCGCCGTTCTCCACCGACTCCAGCATGAAGCACTCGCGCTCCGGCCATGCGGCGCGCAAGAAGGCCGAGACCGGCGTCTCCAGGTCGGCGGCAAGCGTGCGGCAGACGGGAACAAGCGTGTGCTCTTGGGCAAGCGCGAGGAATTCCTTGCGGCTGGGCTGAACGGAATGGGAAGAAGTTTTCACAGAATCAGTGTAACTGGTGGGTGCGCCGAAGGCCTTGCGCGGCTATCATAGAAACACTGGCAGCCTGCCGCGCCGAGCGCTGCGCGGGCAAGACCGACAAAATAGGAGAGATTGATGGCAACCGTATCGCTTGAGCAGGAGATCAATCCCTGGGAGGCCCAGGAAGCCCGATTTGACTTTGCGGCGCGCAAGCTGAATCTGGAAGAGGGCTTGTGGAAGATGCTGCGCATGCCCTCGCGCGAGATCATCGTGCATTTTCCGGTGACCATGGATGACGGTCGCATCGAAATCTTCACCGGCTTCCGGGTGCAGCACTCGATTGCTCGCGGTCCCGGCAAAGGCGGGCTTCGCTACGCGCCCGACGTGACGCTGGACGAGGTGCGCGCGCTGGCCAGTTGGATGACCTGGAAGTGCGCCGTGGTCAACATTCCCTTTGGTGGCGCCAAGGGCGGCATCATCTGCGACCCCAAGAAGATGAGCCAGGGCGAGTTGGAGCGCATGACGCGCCGCTACACCTCGGAGATCATCGACTCCATCGGGCCGGAGAAAGACGTGCTGGCGCCGGACATGAATACCAACGAGCAGACCATGGCCTGGATCATGGACACCTACTCGATGCATATGGGCCACACGGTGACCAGCGTGGTCACCGGCAAGCCGTTGAATGTGGGCGGCTCGCGCGGGCGGGTTGAGGCCACCGGGCGTGGCGTGCAGGTGATCTGCGACGAGAGCTTGCGCTATTTGAAGATGCCCATCGAAGGCTGTCGCGTGGTGATTCAGGGCTTTGGCAACGTCGGTGCCAACGCCGCGCGCTTGCTGATGGAACGGGGTTACAAGATTGTCGGCGTCGCCGAGCAGGATGGCGGCTTGGCCAATCCCAACGGCATCGACATCCGCCAGTTGTTGGAGTACAAGCGGCGCAACAATACCATTCTGGGCTACCGCGGTGCCGAGGCCGTGCCCAGCGATGAGCTGATTGTCTCCGAGTGCGAAATTCTCATTCCCGCGGCCACAGAGAACGTGATCACTAGTCGCAATGCCGCGCAGATCCAGGCGCGCATTATTGTTGAAGGTTCTAACGGACCCACCACCGCCGTGGCCGACGAGATTCTGGCGGAGAAGCGCATCTTCGTCATGCCGGACATTCTGGCCAACGCCGGTGGAGTGACGGCGAGTTATTTTGAGTGGGTGCAGGATCGCCAGGGGTACTTCTGGAAGGAAGCTGTGGTCAACGAGCAGATGGAAGACATACTGCGCGAGAGCTTTGATGATGTGGTGCGCTATGCCGAGGCACACAACGTCAACAACCGCATCGCCGCGTATATGCTGGCCATTGACCGGGTGGCCATCACGATACGTCAGCGCGGGATTTACGCATAGCCACCTGCGGTGGGGCAGACGGCGCTTGCGCGCCTTGAGGTTTGCTGGTTTCCCAGGTCCGGAAATCCGGACCTGGGAAACCCGGCACCCGGCGCAGAAAGAGCAAGAAAGCGGGATGGGCTTCATGCTCATCCCGCTTTGGCATTTGAGGGCGGCGCATGACAGCATACAAAACGCCGTTCTGGCTCGCGATGCAATAATGGAGTCAGGCCGCAAGCATCCATCCGGCACACGAGACGCATGAACCTGCCTAACTCCATCACGATGAGCCGGATTGTCATGATCCCGCTGCTGCTTTGGATTCTGACGCCGCACTTTCCCTGGCATGGGAATGGCGCACAGGAGATTGCCGCCTCAGTGCTCTTTGTGCTGGCCTCGCTCACCGACGGGCTGGACGGCTACCTGGCGCGCAGGCGCAAGCAGATCACGACCATGGGTATGTTGCTGGACCCGCTGGCGGACAAGATCATGGTTGCCGGCGCGCTGATTGCTTTGGTGGCGTACAACCCCGACGTAGTTAAGGTCTGGATTGTGGTCATCATTATTGGCCGCGAGTTTCTCATCAACGGCCTGCGCGCGATTGCTTCCACGGAGGGCTTTACCATCGAGGCCAGCGACCTGGGGAAGCTGAAGACCTTCCTGCAGATTTTTTCCGTGGTCTCGGCCTTGTTGGCGCATCGCTGGAGCGAGTGGCAGTTCGGCTTTCTCATTGTGCCGGTGCGTTGGATTGCCATTGCCGCCATCTACTTTACGCTGCTGGTTTCCACCATCTCGGCGGTGGATTATTTTGTGGGCTTCTGGAAGAAGATCGACCACGCCAGCAAGGATAGCCGCAAGAAATCCTTTGTTCTCAGCCGCAACAAGTGCGCGAGTACGACCGCTGATACGCAATAAGACCTCTTTTTTCTTATGCGACTTTCTCGTCACCTGATATTCGGCGTTGTTGGATGGGCATTGGCTGCTCAAGCGACAGGTGCGCAAACGCCGTCGTTGCCGCTGGTGCTGGCGGGCGGCACGGTGGTGGATGTGACCGGATGGGGCGGCTCGGCTAAGGATCTGCCGGACGCCGTTGTAATCGTGCGCGACGGGCGCATCACGGATGTCGGCTCGCGTCAGGCGCTTCCCATTCCCAAGGGCGCGCAGGTGATCGACTGCACCGGCAAGTATCTTATTCCCGGCCTGATCGACGGCTTTGGCGGGATGAACTCTCAGGGTCAGGCCAACGCATATTTATACATGGGCGTCACCACGGTTGTGGCGGTGAGCGACGCGCGGCGCGGCATGGTGGACTTGACCGCTTCGCCCAGCCCGCACCTTTACCTGCTGGACTCGATTGGCTCAACCGACAACTGGAGTCTGCTGGCCAAGCGTACCGAGTGGGCGCTCAAACTTAGAGAAGGTGTGAACCGGACGGAGCTAAGCCCGGAAGACACTCTGCGCCAGCTCAATGACACCGCGCGGCTGGGGACGCGCGCTATTTTGCTAGGCCACAACATCACCGCCGCCAATGCCCAGTGGATTATGGCCCGTGCCCGCCAGATGGGCTTGGCCACCTATGGCGAGTTTGTTGCCACGCCATATGATGTGGGCGTGGAGGCCGGTGTGGACGTGCTTGTCCACATGGGGCGCTATGAGCTGGGCGTGATACCCGACGAGTTGCAGAGGCCGCTGGTTATCGACCCCGAGGGTATGGCGGCAACCACGGCCAGCGAATACGCGGAGCGCCTGCCTTCCACCAGCCCGCAGTTACGCGGTTATGCCCGCTTTCTAGCCTCCCATCATGCCGCACTGATGCCGTCCTTCAGTCTTTTCTATGCGCTGTTGCCGGAGCATCGCAACCTGTGGAAGGAACCGGTCGCCCAACTACTGGACCCTGCCCGCGTCAACGAACCGACCAATCGCGTCACGGGCGATATGGAATATCCGCTGCTGCTTTCGACATTGACCCGCCATCTTCCAGCTGCGACACAGAAATGGATGGAAGAGAGCCAGAGCAAAAAGGCAGATCAGTCAGCCCTGCGGCTGTGGCAGATCAACGAGGCGCTGTTTACGGCGTATCCGCACTATCTGGCCGCCTCCGGCGGACCGGTTCACGCCGCGCTGCCCGGCATTTCCATCCATACGGAGTTGGAACTGCTGGTCCGCCTTGGGCTTTCACCGCGCGAGGCTCTGGCCGCAGCCACCAACAACTACAGCCTCCAGTTTGGCTGGAATGAACTGGGCCAGGTCGCTCCCGGCCGCCGTGCCGACATCCTGGTAATCGACGGCGACCCAACACAGAACATTTGGAACGTCCGCCGTATCGTATTCCTCATGATGGACGGCAATCTAATTGATCGCGAAGCACTGCTCCATGTGAAGAAGTGAGAAATTACGACTCAATTTCTTCAGTTTTTTGGCCGATAGGCAAGCAGAACCGCTGTGCATCGGTTAACGTATGAGTGTGCGCGGTTTCATGCAGGTTTACCAAGCCATGACCGATTCCCCGAAGCAGTCGCTCGTCAATCCGATGCACCACAATCGATGGCTCATCCTGATCGCCGCTTTCAAACTATGCCAGACCTTGCTTTTTGCTATCATTGGCTTCGGTGCCCTGCATCTGCTGCACAAAGATGTCGGCGACCAGTTGGCCAGATTTGCCGACCATCTTCCCGAGTCGCGATTTATGGACTTTCTGCTCGACCGCGCCGCGCGGATCGACGACCATATGCTCAGGCGCATTGGCGCTTTGGGCTTCGTCTTTGGGGGAGTCAATCTCGTTGAGGGAATCGGGCTGTACTTGGAAAAAGTCTGGGCGGAGTATCTCACTCTGATCGTCACCGGCTCCTTTATGCCCTGGGAGGTCTTTGAGCTTTTCCGCCGCATCACGTTCATGCGCGTCAGTTTGCTGACGATCAACGCTCTGGTATTCATCTATCTCTTTGATCTGGTGACGGAGCGGCAACGATGCAAGCGGACGTAAAATGCCGCATGGAGACGAGCTATTCGCTTTTTGTTCGCCATACCACAAAGAATCGATCTCGCATAGGGCAATTTAACAGGAAAGAAAAAATCGGGAACCAAGAGAGTAAACTCACGCTATTAGTTGCTATATAGGCATATCAAAACACCATATATTGTGGTTTCCCTGTTCACTCCCCTCTGCCATCATCAAATCCCATAACTTTCTCCACAAAAGCACTGTATTTCCCACTATGCGCGGGCGGCATCTTGGGCGATACTGGGTCAAGTATGGTCCGCACGGGAGCAAAATGGTCAGTGCGGGGCATTTATTGGGCCAATTAAAATCAAACGGCCCGGTTGAGAGTGACAAATGGCAGACAGCCCAGAAAACACCCCGCTCTGTGAACCGGAGACCTCGATAGAGGCTTCTGGTGGAACTGTGGACGCCTGGGACGATCTGCAAGACGGGTTTATCGGCAATCCGAAAGCCAAGTTGGACGACCGCGGACGTTTGAAAATGCCTGCTGAGTTCAAGGCATTCCTGGAGAAAAAGTACGGCAAGGACTTCACTGCATTCTACATCGTCAGCCGGGAGGGCAAAGACGCGGAGATTTATCCGATGCCGGAGTGGCATCAGCATATGGCCAAAGTCTTCCGGATGCCCAAAAGTCATCCGGTGAGAAAAAAGCTGTTGGCGAGCTACACGCTTTACGGGGATCGCGCCGACATGGACCCGCAGGGTCGTCTGCTGTTTCCTGAAGAACTCCGCAACGAGGGCTTTGTGAATGTGGAGGTCAGGGTCACGGGCGAGAACACGCTGCTCAGAGTCAAGAGCCTGACAACGCTGCGGGAGAGTGTGAAAGCCAATCCGATTACCGACACGGATGCGGATGTACTGAATGAATACGACGTATAACTCGTATTCGCAAAATCTCCCTCAGGGGGCGCGCATGAAAAATCCGAGACATGCGCCGGTTCTTTTTCAGGAAGCAATTGATCTTCTCCGGGTGCGTGTCGGCGGAAGTTATGTGGATTGCACATTGGGGCTGGCCGGCCACGCGGAGGGAATTGCAAGAAAGCTGGGCGCGCAGGGACATTTGATTGGCTTTGACCGCGACGCGCAAGCACTGGAGCTTGCCAAGGAGAAGTTAGACAGAGTTTGCGATGAGTTAGGAAGTCAGGCACCGCGAGTTACTTTAATCGGCGAGGCATTCAGCACGATAGCAAAGCACGTGCAGCCTAACTCGGCTGATGGATTGCTTGCGGACTTTGGAGTAAGCAGTTTGCAGTTGGATGAGGCTTCGAGAGGATTCAGTTTTATGGCGGATGGAGTGCTGGATATGCGCATGGATACACGCTCCGGAATGACCGCCGCACAAGTGGTAAACGAGGTCAGCGAACATGAGTTAGCTGACATTGTGTACCAAAATGGAGACGAAAGGAGATCCCGTAGAGTCGCCAGAGCCATAGTCAAGGGGCGGCCGATCACAACCACTGGGCAGTTAGCCAGAATTGTTACATCGGCCGCTCCGGCTATGAAAAATGAGCGCATAAGTTCGGCTACGGTGAAAACATTTCAAGCTCTCCGAATCTATATAAATCATGAGTTGGATGAAATTCAGGCTTTGATGGATGCGGCACCCAAGTTACTGAAGCCCGCAGCAAGATTGGTAGTTATCAGTTTTCATTCGCTGGAAGACCGCATTGCCAAAGATAGTTTGCGCGAAGGTGCGCGGCAAGGAATTTGGAAGATGCTTACCAAGAAGCCGGTTACGGCCGGCGAAGAGGAGTTAGACCGCAACCCGCGCGCGCGCAGCGCGAAACTGAGAGCGGGGGAGAGACTGTAGACATTGTTCATAGTCTACAGAGGGAGAGCGTCATGGCGGCACGCACACCAACCGACTTTGAAGCAGGCAAGAGCATGAGTGCGAGAATCGATGAGTATAACGCCGAGTTGCTGGCCCGTCAGCCGATGCTGCGGCGGGGAATGTGCACTCCGGAGTTCTGCTTTGCCAAGAGCTTTGATAATAGCCGCCTGATTAAAGCGCCCGATCCGGCGCGGACGCGACAGATCAGCATCTTCTCTGTGGCCAGTGCAGTTGTCTTATTGTTGTTTATGGCTTGGGGGTTACAGCGCTTCAGCGCCAACATGAGCGGTTACCGTGTGGAATCGGAGAAGCAGATTCGCAATCAGTTGAGTGAGGACAATCGCCAGTTGCGCCTGACCGCCGCGCAACTCAGTCAGCCGGGACGCATCGACAAAATGGCACGCGATATGGGTTATGCCGAGCCGCAGCCGGGGCAGATGGTTTATCCCGCAGCCGCCTCTGATGCCTCCGCTCCGTCTCTTGCGCAGGCCGTTCCTCCCGCGCTTGCCGCGCAGTAATGCAGCACGGTTATTTCACCGGAGCAAGTGCCCATGCCGTCCACCGTGCAACCCAGTTGGAATCGCAATCCCGTACCGCGCGCCGCGCCTCTGAAGCGGGCGCGTTTCTGGCTGGTCTGCGCATTGTTTCTGGGTTGGACACTGCTGATTGTATTTCGCCTTTATTGGCTTCAGGTGGCGCGCCACGGCGAATTTTTGGAACGCGCGCAACGGCAGCAGCAACGTACCTTTGAAGTGGCGCCGCGTCGCGGTGTTCTCTATGATCGCAACCTGCGCGAGCTGGCCATTACCGTGCAGGTGGATTCCATCTTTGCCGTGCCGGCGCAGATTGACGACAAACAAGCTGCCGCTCACGCGCTGGCCGCAATCGTCCATACGGACCCAGAGGACGCGCAGAGCAGCGAGGAGCAGATTGCAGCGCGTTTGGCGGCTGGACGCAACTTTGCCTGGATCGCGCGGCGCGTCACGGCGGAGACCTCGGCGCGTGTGAAGGCGCTCTCTCTCACGGGCATCTACTTTCAAAAAGAGTTTCAGCGCTTTTATCCCAACAACGAACTCGCTGCGCAGGTTTTAGGCTATGTGGGGCTGGACGACAACGGTCTGGGCGGCCTGGAGCAGAAATTCGAGCCGCGCTTGCACGGTGCGGCAGGTCGCGTCTTCACCGCCATGGATGCGCGCCGCCACGTGCTTGGCTCCAGCGAGAGCGAACCGCAGCCGGGTCAGAATCTTGTGCTCACCATCGACGAGAATATTCAGTTTCTTGCCGAGCGAGCGTTGGATCATGCGATGCAGCGCACCCACGCGGACAACGGAACGGTGGTGGTGCAGGACGTACACACTGGCCAGATTCTGGCGCTGGCTATTCGACCCACCTTCAACCCCAATCTCTTCCGCCGCACCACGCCTGAGTTGCTGCGCAACCACGCGGTCAGCGATGTCTACGAGCCGGGATCAGTCTTCAAGCTGGTTACATATTCGGCGGCGCTGGAGCAGGGTGTGGCCAAGCCGGACGACAAAATCGATTGTCAGGGCGGGCAGATCAATCTCTTCGGGCGCATCATTCACGATGAAAAGGGCGAACACTTCGGGGTCATCACGGTGCATGAGGCGTTGGAGCACTCCAGCGATGTGGCCGCCGTAAAGTTGGCGCTGAAGGTGGGCCAGGATCATTTCTATCAGTTCATCCGCGACTTCGGCTTTGGCGCGCGCAGCGGCGCGGAGATGCCTGGAGAGACGCGCGGTCTGCTGCAGCCGTCCAATAAGTGGAGCGCATCTTCCATCGGCTCCATCGCCATTGGTCAAGAAGTGGCCGTCACGCCGTTGCAACTGGTTTCCATGGTCTCGACCATCGCCAACGGCGGCGTCTATCTTCCACCGCGCGTGTTGATGCCGGGGCAGTTGGACGACGCAGCGAAGAACAAGATGCCCGTTGCGCAGCAGCCGTTCAAGTCGGGCGGCGAGTTGCCCAATCCGCTGCCTGAGGGCGCGCACCGCGTACTCTCCACGATGACCGCCGCGCAGATGCGCAAGATGATGGAGGGCGTGGTTCTCTACGGCACCGGCAAGGCCGCGCAACTCAACGGCTACAGCTCCGGCGGCAAGACGGGTACGGCGCAGAAGATTGATCCAGCCACGCACACCTATTCAAAAACGATGCACATCGCGTCGTTTGTCGGTATCGCCCCGGTCAATATTCCGGTCATCGCCGTGGCCGTGGTGATGGACAATCCCAGGGGCGGCGCTTACCACGGAGCCGACGTCTCGGCACCGGTCTTTACCGAGGTGGCGCAGCAGGTGCTCGAATATCTGGCCGTGCCGCATGACATCGATCTGCGCCGCCCTCGCGCCAAAGCCGATCTACACGTGAGCGAAGACGATGCTCATGAGCAGACCGCCAACGTCAACGCTCTCTACGCAGCCGCCAACGATCTGCCCAGCGACGATCCGCTGCGCGGCGCGCCGCTTCAGCAAGCCGCGGCTACGTCGCCCTCCATCGCATCGCCAACCAGCGCGGCCGCCGCCGTGCGGCCAGCCTCAACCCAGCTGCAGATTGCGCCGCAGCCAAACACCGTGATTGTCGCCGACGAAAAGAAACTGCAAGTTCCATCCCTGATCGGTCTGCCGGTGCGCAAGGTGATCGAGCAGGCCGCCGCCGCCGGACTCGAGGTGCAGATCACCGGCAGCGGCATAGTGCGCGAACAGGCCCCCGCTCCCGGCACGATGGTTGCGCCGGGAACAAAAATTGTAGTCAAGTGCGGGCGATGAAAAGGCGCTCGCGGTTCAATGCAAATAGTGGATACCTGTCCCTCTGGTTAAGAGCCGCTTTATAGTATTACAGTAAAGTGGGATAGCTGGAAACAGGGCGTAAAATAGCCCGCATCTGTAGTTGTTGTTCATAAGTTGATAATGCGCAGGCATAGGTAACTGTCTGCAAATCACCCACAGCACGGCGGATAGCGCTTACGCGGCATGGGTTTGCGGAATCCCATCCTTTTCGCAAAGGCCACGGAAAGGATACTGCACCCAGACGTCCAATATCTGAGTATCCGGCTCGTCAGTTAATCTCGATCACATCCGTGGCTGTGGCTGCAGCCTCTTCGGCTTGCTCCATTATTTTTTCCGCGATGGCGTAGAACTCGGTGGCCTGCGGACTCTTGGGTCCGGCCAGCGCGACGGGCAGTCCACGGTCGCCGCCCTCGCGGATAGCGGGAACCAGTTCGATGGAGCCGAGAAAGGGAACGCCGAATTGCTTGGCCGTGCGCTCGGCGCCGCCTTTGGAGAAGATGTCGATCTCCTGGTGGCAGTGGGGGCAGGTGAAGTGGCTCATGTTCTCGACGATGCCGAGAACCTCGACGTTGACCTGCGCGAACATCTCCAGCGCCTTGCGCGCATCCTGCAGGGAAACATCGCTGGGCGTACTGACGACGACGGCGCCGGTCAGCGGCACGGTCTGGACAAGGGAGAGCACCACGTCGCCGGTGCCGGGAGGCAGATCGACGATAAGGTAGTCGAGTTCGCCCCAGTCCACTTGTTGGAGGAACTGGCGAATGATCTGGTGCAGCATCGGCCCGCGCATCACCAGCGGCTTGTCGCCGGGAGAGATGTAGCCGATGGAGATGGTCTTCACGCCGTGGGTGTCGTTGGGGAGGATGCGATTCTCCGAGCCAACGCGCGGCTGTTGGCTGGAACCCATCATCAGCGGAACATTGGGTCCGTAGATATCGGCGTCGATTAGGCCGACACTCTTGCCCAGCTTGCTGAGGGCGATGGCCAGGTTGACGGCGACGGTGGTCTTGCCGACGCCGCCCTTGCCGGAACCGATGGCAACGATTTTAGAGATGCCCTGCAAAGCGACGGGCGAAGGCATATTTGGCGAATGAGCCATTGGGATGATTGCTCCTTTTGAAAATACCTGTTGTATGAATGCGTTTCAACTGGCTTCCGGTGCGGCGTGAGCCAGCTTCTCCTGTTTGCGACGGGCGGCCTCGGCCTCGCGATGCTGGCGGCGCAGCAGCGCATCGACGTAATGGCGCTGCTCCTCGACCGTCTCCGGAATCACATCGGGCACGCGCACGCGCCGTCCGTTCTTATCGACGGCGACAAAGACCAGGAAGGCGCTGGCTACGTGCACCGGCGCGCCAGTCAGCGTGTTCTCCGCCCATACCTTCACGCCCACCTCCATTGAAGTGTTGAAGGCGCGGTTGACGCTGGACTTGAGCGTGAGCAGGTCGCCCATATGCACGGGCTGAATAAAGTCGATGTGATCCATGGCCGCGGTGACGACATAGCTGCGCGAGTGCCGGTGAGCGGCCAGCGCGCCGGTCAGGTCGATGAAGTGCATCAGCCGCCCGCCGAGGAGATTTCCCAGAACATTGGTGTCGTTGGGCAGAACGATCTCGGTCATCTCGGACTGGGTGCTGGCAACGGTGCGGGCTGGGGGTTTGGCTTCGGTGGAACTCATCTTCGTTACTCCGTGCGATGGCTTGCGCCTCAAGTGTACACCGCGCCGGATAGAATGAAGCAGGCGGCGGCCAAACCGAAGGCACAGCTCCAGTTTCGGCATTTGCGGCTATTTACGCAAATCCATTATGGGCGATATGCGGGAGATATGGACAAGATTGCAGGGTTGAAAGAGATTCTTTCGGCGGAGCCGGCGAACAGCTTTGCGCGCTATGGGCTGGCGATGGAGCTGGCCAGCCGCAGCGAAACGGCGGCGGCGCTGGCCGAGTTCGATACACTGGTGGCCAACGATCCAGGCTACACGGCAGGCTACTTTATGGCTGCACAAACGCTGGCCGCTGCGGGTCGCACAGATGATGCCATCGCGCGGCTGAAGAGCGGCATTGCGTGCGCCCAGAGCAGCGGCAATCGCCACGCCGCCAGCGAGATGCAGGCGATGCTGGACGAACTGGAGCGGTAGGAGAGCTGGAAATAGGAGCGGTCTGGAGCATTTTTCGCTTCATTCCTTTGTGGCTGAGCCAATGGTAATCTTTTTACCCCTAGAAACATCTATACTAGAGCTATGGCCAAGTATTCGATCGTGGTGCCGTTCAATAATGAAGAGGAGAATGTTACCGCGCTCTACGCACGCCTCAAGCAGGTGATGGAGCAGGTGGGCGAGTGCTTCGAGCTGGTGCTGGTGGACGATGGCTCGCGCGACCGCACCTACAAGCTGATGGAAGAGATTGCGGCGGTGGATAGCCGCGTGCTGCTCATCAAGCTGCGCCGCAATTTTGGTCAAACATCGGCGCTGGCGGCGGGCTTTGACCACGCCTCGGGCGAGTTCATTTTAGCCATGGACGGCGACCTGCAGCACGATCCCAACGACATTCCACGCTTCATTGAAAAACTTGCCGAAGGCTACGACGTGGTCAGCGGATGGCGCAAGGAGCGCGTGGACAATTTTATGCTGCGCTGCCTGCCCTCGCTTTGCGCCAACTGGCTGATGGCCAAACTCTCCGGCGTGCGGATACACGACTTCGGCACCACCTTCAAGGCCTATCGCCGCGAGGTGATCCATAGCATCCCGCTCTACGGCGAGATGCACCGCTTCATACCCGCTCTGGCCGCCTGGTATGGTGCCTCCATCTGCGAGATTCCCATCCGCAGCCTGCCGCGCGAGCGAGGCCGGAGCCACTATGGCCTGGGACGCACGCTGGGCGTCTTCTTCGACCTGATGACCATCCGATTTTTGCTCAAGTACATGAGCAGGCCGCTACATTTTTTTGGATTGCTGGGCACGATGGGAATGCTGGCGGGCAGCGTCATTTCTACAGTGCTGCTGGGCATCAAGATACTGAATCCGCACCAGAGCCTGATGGAGGCGCATGGACCGATGTTCGTGATTGGCGCGGTGCTGATCGTGGCCGGAATCCAGTTGCTGGCTCTCGGCCTGCTGGGCGAGTTGCAGGTGCGCCACTACAACACCGGCCAGAATCGCGCGCCGTATGCCATTGAGCGCATCGCGCGCCTGCAAGCCACCGAAGAACCCAGCCTGTTGCCGGAAGCGTGAGCACAGGGATCAGGGAACAGAAAAGCCTCGTTTGAACATAGCCTGGGCGGGGATTATTTCAACAGTCTCCGTTCCTATAACGGAAATTACTTTTCCAACTGCGCTGATTTCGCCCAATACTTCAGCGGGTCCGTTTCGCTCTTTGCGGCACTGAAACAGATCACGACTCCGGTCACGAAATCGCTTGTGACCAGCGCGGCAGGCACAAAAACCGCATCCTCTTCATCGACAACACGTATCACATAGACGGTGCCCACCTCCTGCTTCTCCATGCGCAGAATCACTCCGCCAATTTGTGTATTGACCTGCTCGCTGTAATCGCCGCGCACACCCATCTTCAGGTCTTTCGGCCTGGGCCGCTGATCGGGATCGCTGCCAAACTGGATGGGGCCGATCTTCCAGACGCCATCTTCCTTGGCAAACTCAACCGAAATCTCTTGCTTCTGTACGGCTGGCAGCTTTTGCGATTGCCGCTCCTCGCGCGGCACAGGAACCATGCCCACCAGTAACATTAAGGCGGTCTTGCCGTCCTTCGATACGCCAACCGACTCAACCTCATACGAGGTAGGCATCGTCTCCAGCACGTTGGCAAAGAACTCCGTGTGCTTGGACGGAGGAAACTGTTCATTGATAGCTTTCCGGGCCTCAGCAGTCATCAGGCCTGTCACTTCCTCGAAGTGCTTCGCTTTCAAAGCCGCAATGCACGCATCAAAGGTTTTGCGAAAGCTATCGTTGCTCTGCCCAAACGCCGGTGCGGCAAACATCACCGCCATGAGCCCTGTAACTATCAGTCGCATTTCCTCATCCAGTCCATGCGGCGCCTTCTGAGTTGCTACCGCAAATTCTGTGAAAAATCTGTCCGCCTCATCTAGGATTTCTGATTATAACCCCTGGTTACGAATTGCGGTCAGGCAGCGCAATAGTGCATCCTGAAGTTGAGATGAAAACCATACAGATTCACGAGACAGGCGGGCCTGAGGTACTGAAGCTGGCCGAGTTGCCCATTCCCCAGCCGGGGCCAGGGCAGGTGTTGATCCGCGTGGAAGCTGTCGGAGTCAACTTCATCGAAATCTACTTTCGCAAGGGCACGTACAAGTCGGCGCTGCCGTTCACTCCCGGCAGCGAGGCTGCGGGCACGGTGGAGGAGCTGGGTCCGGGCGTAACCGGCTTTGCAGCGGGCGACGCGGTGGCCTCGGTAAACATGCTGGGCAGCTACGCCGAGTACGCGCTGGTTCCGGCGGCGTCGCTAGTGAAGGTTCCGGTCGGGTTGACGATGCAGCAGGCAGCGGCGGCGCTGCTGCAAGGCATGACGGCGCATTATCTCTCTCACTCGACTTTTCCGCTGAAGGCCGGCGACACGGCGCTGGTTCACGCTGGAGCTGGCGGCGTGGGATTGTTGCTGACACAGATGGCAACGCGGCTGGGTGCGCGGGTGATTGCGACCGTCTCTACAATGGAGAAGGCCGAGCTATCGCGCTCGGCGGGCGCATCGGATGTGATTCTCTATACCGAGCAGGACTTCGAAGCCGAGGTCAAGCGGCTCACCAACGGCAAGGGTGTAGACGTCGTCTACGACTCGGTGGGCAAGACGACCTTTGAGGGCAGTTTGAACTGCCTGCGCCCGCGCGGGCTGCTGGCTCTCTTTGGCGCCTCCAGCGGCCCCGTGCAGCCCTTTGATCTGATTCAATTGAGCGGCAAAGGCTCGCTCTTCATCACACGGCCCACGCTCTGGCATTACATTGCCACGCGCGAGGAGTTGGAGCGGCGCGCAGGCGATGTGTTGGGCTGGGCCGCCACGGGCAAACTCAAGCTGCGGACGGAGTACGTCTACCCGCTGGCTGAGGCCGCGCAGGCGCAGATCGATATGGAAGCCCGCAGGACGACGGGGAAGATACTTTTAGAACCATGAGTAATATTTCGATTAGAGCCGACGACCGGGTCTTTATGCTCACTGGCGCGGGAATCAGCGCGGAGAGCGGTCTACCCACCTTTCGCGCGTCAGATGGATTGTGGGCTGGGAATCGCATAGAAGATGTCTGCACGCCGGAGGCATGGCAGCGCGATCCCTGGCGGGTTTGGGAGTTCTACTCGGCGCGGCGCAAGGCCGGTGCTGAGGCCCAGCCGAATCCGGCGCATCTCGCCCTCGCTGAGTTGGAGTCGCAACTCGGCGACCGCTTCTTTCTCTGCACGCAAAACGTAGATGACCTGCACGAGCGGGCCGGCTCACGTCGCCTTGTGCATATGCACGGCGAATTGAACAAAGCTCATTGCGAAAATGATTGCGGAAGTGCGCCGGTTGAAGATCGCGTAATCTATCAGAATCTCGCAGAGGTAGGACGCTGCGCCTGTGGCGGTCGGCTGCGCCCGCATATTGTCTTCTTCGGCGAGACGCCGCTGGAGATGGAGCGCATTCAGGTGGAGATTGACCGCGCAACGCTGATGGTGGTTGTCGGCACCTCGGGCTCGGTCTATCCGGCAGCGAACTTTGTGCACTGGGCGCGGCAGCACGACGCGCGCACCGTCTACGTGGGACCGGAGCCGCCGCTGAATGCCGCCGCTTTTACCCATGTCGTTGAGGGCAAGGCCGGGGTGGTGCTGCCGGGATTGTTTGCAGTGGAATGAGATCGTCTATCGAAGGAAGCTGGACGAGGTTGGGATCAAAATATCATCCGCTCAAGAAACTTATGTCCGTGCCAAAGCAACCAGACGGTTGGCGATGCGCTGGGCGGCGTCGGAGTGGGCCTGGGTTCGGGCGGCGGCAGCCATGGACGCGAGACGAGCAGGGCTGGCGAGCAGGCCGGTGAGAACGTCGAGCAGCTTGCCTTGCAGGTCGAGGTCGGACTCGGTGAGCAGCAGGGCGGCGCCGGAGTTGACCATCTCCTCGGCGTTGCGGCGCTGGTGGTCGTCGGCAGCGGCGGCAAAGGGAACCAGCAGGGAGGGCTTGGCGGCGGCGGCCAGCTCGGCTACCGTGGAAGCGCCGCTGCGAGCCATGACCAGCGTGGCCTGGGCAAAACTGGCGGGCATATCGTCGATGAAGGGCTGGAGCTGCCAGCGGGCGGGGGCGGCACCGGTGGCGGCGTAGGCGGCTTGGGTCTGCTCGTAGTGGCGGGCGCCGCTTTGATGGAGAACGGTGAGGCCGGGGACGGCGTCGAGCAGCGCGGGGAGGATTTTGGGCAAGTTGAGGTTGAAGATGCGCGCACCCTGCGAGCCGCCGAAGACGAGCAGATGCGGCGGGGCGCTGGCGGGCGGAGCGGCGAGCGCGAAGAACTCAGGGCGGACGGGAATGCCGGTGACCTCGGCGTTGCGGAAATATGCGGCAGCCGAAGCAAAGTTGACGGCGGCGGCTTGGACGCGCCGTCCGACGAGGCGATTGGCGAGGCCGGGAACGGCATTCGGCTCGAAGGCCATGGCGGGAATTTTGAGCCAGAGAGCGGCGGCCATCGCGGGACCGGAGGCATAGCCGCCGACGCCAAAGACGACGTTGGGCTGGAAGTCGCGGATCAGCTTGCGGCAGGCGAAGATGGCGCCGGGCAGGGCAAAAAGCGTGCGCAGGCGCGTGAGCAGAGAGACGTTGTTGAGCTGGCCGACATCGACGAGGCGGAGATTGAAGCCGGCAGCGGGGACGAGGCGCGACTCCATGCCGCGCGCGGTGCCGACGAAGAGGATTTCGGCGGCGTGGCTGGCGACGAGTTCGCGAGCCACGGCCAGCGCCGGAATGATGTGACCTCCGGTGCCGCCGCCGGCGATGAGTACGCGCAACTTCGACAATTTCATTCCTTTCAATCGTTTGATTCTAACTTCCAGGTGCTTCCGATCTATTGACTAAATAATTACCTGCAAGTTTTTGTAAAAATAAAAAGGGGGGGGGAGGGGGGGGAGCTAGGGAATAGGGATTAGGGGATAGGGGATAGAAAAGCCCGGGGTTGGGTTTGCAGTCATGGATTGATTGTGCGCCAAGAATCGGTAATTATCTGCAAAACCAGCGCCGATAAAGAACGCCTCGAACGCGTGAAGATCGACGCGTTCACGTGCGACGGCCAGCGCCGGAATGATGTGACCTCCGGTGCCGCCGCCAGCGATGAGTACGCGCAGTTGGGACATCAATCCGCCTTCCGGGAAATGTTAAGCAAAATGCCGATGGAGGCGAGAGTGCAGAAGAGCGAACTGCCGCCGGAGGAGATCAGCGGGAGGGGAATGCCTTTGGTGGGGACGAGCGAGAGGACGACGCTGATGTTGAAGAAGGCTTGCAGCAGGATGGTCATGGTGATGCCGAAGGCGGCGAGGCGGGCGAAGGGGTCGAGGGAGCGGAAGGCGGTGCGCAGGCCGCGCACGGCGAAGAAGACGAAGAGAGCGACGAGCAGGATGGCACCGATGAGGCCCATCTCCTCGGCGATGTTGGCGAAGATGAAGTCGGTGTGCGGCTCGGGCAGATAGTAGAGCTTTTGCATCCCTTCCATGTAGCCGCGTCCAGTGATGCCGCCGGAGCCGACGGCGATGAGCGACTGGTTGATGTGGAAGCCCGCGCCCTGCGGGTCGGAGTCGGGGTTGAGAAAGACGAGGACGCGACGCAGACGCCAGGGAACCTTGATGAGCAGCCAGAGAAGGCCGGGGAGGGTGAGGCAGATGCCGCCGAGGAGGTAGCGCCAAGCGAGACCGGCGAGAAAGAGCATCAACGCGGTGACGCCGGCCAGTACCAACGCAGTGCCGAGGTCGGGCTGGAAGACGATGAGCAGGATAAAAAACGCGGGCAGGAGAGCGGCGCGCCAGAGGGTGCTCCACTGGTTGATTTTGTTGAGGCGCGTGGAGAGAAACCAGGCGAGAAAGAGAACCATTACGGGCTTGGCGATCTCCGAGGGCTGGAGGGTGTTGAGTCCGCCAAAGCGAATCCAGCGATGGGTGTTGTGGGAGCCGGGGATGGCGTAGACGAGCGCCAGCAGAAATGTGGTGACGGCGAGCGAGGCGTAGATAAAGCGCGGCGATTTGTAAATGGTGTAGTCGATGAGAGAGAGCAGCAGCATGGCCACGATGCCGGCCAGCGCCCAGCCGGCCTGCTTGCCGATGAAGGCGAACTCGGAGTGGTAGCGATCCTGGGCGACGGCGGCCGAGGCGGAGAAGACCATTGTCAGGCCGAAGACGATCAGCAAGACGGTGGTGAAGAAGAGCCATTTATCGACGCCTGCGCGCTTTGCCATGATTCAATCCTGTAATTCGTTGACGAGTTGCTTGAAGACGCGGCCGCGATGCTCGTAGCTCGTAAACTGGTCGAAGCTGGCGCAGGCGGGAGCCAAAAGCACCACCTCGCCGGGACGCGCAGCGGTGGCGGCAGCAGCGACGGCCTTGTCGAGGGTTTCGCATGAGTAGATGGTGACGACGCCGCGCAGGTGCGACTCGATTTTGGCGGCGGCGGTGCCGATGGTGTAGACGGCGCTGACGCGCTCGCGGAGCAGGTCGGCGAGCAGGGTGTAGTCGGAGTTTTTGTCCTTGCCACCGAGGATGAGATGGATGCCTCCACTGAAAGCTGCGATGGCCTTGGCGGTGGCGTCCACGTTGGTGGCCTTGGAGTCGTTGTAAAACTGAATGCCGTTGTGGGTGGCAACGAACTCGAGGCGATGCTCGACGGCCTTGAAGCTCTCGACGGCGCGGCGAATGACTTCAGAAGGCACACCGGCGAGACGCGCGGCGATTGTCGCAGCCAGCACATTTTCGTAGTTGTGCGCGCCTTTGAGCGGGATTTCGTGCAAGGGCATCACCCGCTCCGTGGGCGCGTCCCCAGCTTGGCGATAGACGATTGAACCCTGTTGCAGCCATGCGCCCTGCGAGACCGGCTCCTCAATCGAGAACCAAAATACTCTGGCAGCCGTGCGCTGGGCGGCCTCTGCACATGGAGTGTTGTCAGCGTTCAGCACAAGGCAGTCCTCGGCGGTCTGCTGGGCAAATATGCGCTCCTTGGCCGCGGCGTAGTTTTCAAAGCTGCCGTGACGGTCGAGGTGGTCGGGCGTGATATTGAGGATGACGGCGATGGCGGGATGAAACTGCTCGGTGGTTTCGAGCTGGAAGCTGGAGACCTCCAGCACCGACCAGCTCGCGTCGGTGCTCTCGTCGATGAGAGCAACGACGGGCAGGCCGATGTTTCCGCCGACGAGCGTGGGCAGGCCGGAGTCGGTGAGGATTTCGCCGAGCAGCGTGGTGGTGGTGGTTTTTCCGTTGGAGCCGGTGACGGCGAGGGTGCGGCCTTTGAGGAAGCGCGCGGCCAGCTCCAGCTCGCCGATGACGGGCAGGCCGAAGCCGCGGACCTGCGCGAGTTCAGGGGTGTCCAGCGGCACGCCGGGGCTGACGACAATCAGATCATGAGAGCGGAAGGTAAGCAAGCCGTGGCCGCCGGCCTCGACCATGATGCCGGCCTCGATGAGCGCGGGAATCTCCTTGGCCAACTGCTCGGCGCTACGTACGTCGGAGACCGTGACCTGCGCGCCGTGGCGGCGAAGAAACAAGGCCGCGGCCAAGCCGGATTTTCCCAGGCCGACGACGAGAACTTTTTTGTTTTTCAGGTCCAGCATACGGTCTTTTCCTTTGGCTTATTTTATTGTGCGCCGCGTGAAGACTGTTTACCGCAATTTCAGCGTGGTGAGAGCAAACAATGCAAACACCAGGGCGCCGATCCAGAAGCGGGCGATGACCTTTGACTCCTGCCAGCCGAGCTGCTCGAAGTGGTGATGGAGCGGGGCCATCTTGAAGATGCGCTTTTTGTTGCGAAATTTGTAGCTGCCGACTTGCAGCATCACCGAGACGGCTTCCAGGATGAAGATGCCGCCGATGAAGGGCAGCAGCAGCTCCTGGCGGATGATGACGGCGACGGTGGCGATGGCACCGCCGAGGGCGAGCGAGCCGACGTCGCCCATGAAGATCTCCGCTGGGTGGGCGTTGTACCAAAGAAAGCCTATGGAGGCGCCGACCATGGAGCCGCAGAAGATGGTCAGTTCGCTGACCATCGGCATACGCTGGAGTTCGAGGTAGTCGGCAAAGACGACGTGGCCGCTGACGTAAGTGAGGACGGTGAGGGCACCGGCGGCGATGATGGTGCAGCCGATGGCAAGGCCGTCGAGTCCGTCGGTGAGGTTGACGGCGTTGGAGGAGAATACCAGCACCAGGGTGACGAAGATGACGAAGGGCAGGAAGATCAATAGGCCGAGATGCGGAATGGTGCTTGGCCAGAAATGCCAGAGCAGATCGGGGCGCCAGCTTTTGATGAAAGGCACTGTCAACTGCGTGGAGAAGAGCTTGAACTGATCCATCACCACGAGGGCTACGGCCACGGCAGCGCCGGCCAGACCCTGGTAGAGCAGTTTGGCGCGCGCGGTGAGGCCGAGGCTGCGTTTCTGGACAACCTTGATGTAGTCGTCGGCAAAACCGATGGCACCGAAGGCAAGGGTTGAGAAGACGACGATCCAGACGAAGGGATTTTCGGGATCGGACCAGAGCACGGTGGGCAGCAGAATAGCGATACCGATGAGTACGCCGCCCATGGTGGGAGTGCCAGATTTTTTCAGATGCGATTGCGGGCCGTCATCGCGGACGTACTGGCCGATCTGGAACTCGCGCAGCTTTTGAATCACCCAGGGGCCGATGAAGAGCGCAATCATCAGCGCCGTGCCCGAGGCAAAGGCGGTGCGGAAGGTGAGATATCGGAAGACGCGGAAGGGGTGAAAGAACGGAAAAAGCTTTTCGTAGAGCAGCCAGTAAAGCAAGTGGCCTCCAGAGCCGGCACGAGGCGGGATTCAGATTGATTTTACTAGGCCTGGGGGCTGCGGGCTGTGGAAGCGATGGTATTCAATTGGATTCCTGCAGATGCGTGAGCGCCTCAATCGCCCACTCCAGATGCACGCCCCGCGAGCCTTTCACCAGCACCACGTCACCCTTGCGCAGATTAAGCTTGAGCCAGCGGCCAGCGGCTACGGCATCCGGCAAAAACAGCGCGGCGACACCACCCGAGCAGGCAGCTGTGGCCAGGTGCTTGGCGTTACCGCCGACGCCGACAACCAGATCGAGACCGGCTTCAGCGGCGGCGCAGCCACAGTCCGAGTGCAGCAAGGGGCCTTGCTCGCCCATTTCGAGCATCTCACCGGCAACAAGAATCCGGCGCTTGGCCGGACGCGCGGCCAGCGTGCGAATCATCGAGCGGAGGGCTTCAGGGTTGGAGTTGTAGCAGTCGTTGAGAATTGTCGCGCCTTGCACTTCAATGATTTCGCCGCGCTTGTCTCCGGCAGTGATTGAGGCGAGTTTGGCAACAGCGGCATCCAGATCGACGCCCGCTTCCAGCGCAACCGCCAGACCGGCCAGTGCATTCAATGCATTGTGTGTGCCCAGCAGGTTGAGGGTCAGCTGGCCCTCGCGCTCGCCGGAGCGATAGCGAATGTGCAGCCCATCGAGGTCTTCCGTGGCATCGAGCAATTGCGGATCGGCGCAGGGACCGGAGCCAAAGTAGATCGCACGGCCATGAAAGTCGCGTCCAAACTGCGAGGCGTAAGCGTCGTCGCAGTTGAGAAAGACCACACCGTTGGTCGGCAGCGCGTCCACTAACTCGAATTTTGCGCGCGCGATGCCGGACTGACCGTCGGCGAAGTTTTCCACGTGCGCGGTACCTACGTTGGTGATGACGCCCCAGTCCGGCGCGGCAATGCGAGCCAGCGCGGCGATCTCGCCGGGATGATTCATGCCCATCTCGATCACGGCAATCTCGTAGTCCCTCTTCAGGCGCAGCAGTTGCAGGGGCAGGCCGTAGCCGTTGTTCAGGTTGCCCTGCGATTTGAGCACGTTGAACTTTGCGCCCAGCGCGGCAGCAATCGCATCCTTGGTGGTGGTCTTGCCGGCAGAGCCGGTGACAGCCACTACGCGCTTGCCCCAGAGGCGACGAATGTGCGCGGCCAGAGCCTGCAAGGCGATGAGGGGATCTTCGGTGATGAGCAGCGGATGAGAGAGAGCCGCGTCAGGCAGTGATGCCACTCGCGCGCGGGATACCACCGCGGCCACCGCGCCTCGTTCGACAGCGGCGGCAATAAAGTCGTGTCCGTCGTGCCGGTCGCCGCGCACCGCGAAAAAAAGCTCACCCGCTGCCACCGTACGCGAATCAATCGAGTAACCACAGACCTCCTGCGCGCCTGCGTTAGCCGCACTGGCCGGTACCTCTAGGACCGCGCCTGCGCCAATGGCCACTTCTGCAAGTGTAAGTTTCATTGCTCTCCACCATAGCCCATTTCGCCGAGCGCGGAAAGTGCAATCTGCACATCGTCGAAGGGAATCGCAGTAAATCCGATGATCTGCTCCTTCTCGTGGCCTTTGCCGGCGATCAGAACCACGTCGCCAGGTTTGGCCTCGCGGAGCGCCAACTGAATCGCGACGGCACGGTCCGGCTCGATGGTGTAGCGTACGCCGCTCGTCTTCAGGCCCGGCTCAATCTCCGCCAGAATGGTATGCGGTTCTTCGCTGCGGGGATTGTCGCTGGTAGCGACAACGAAGTCACTTCCCTTCCCCGCCGCCATTCCCATCTTTGGCCGCTTGGTGCGGTCGCGGTCGCCGCCACAGCCGAAGAGCGTAATTACGCGGCCTCCAGTCTGGGCTATCATCTGGCGCGCCAGCGCGGTCAAGTTGAGCAATGCGTCGTCGGTATGCGCGTAATCGACAATCACGGCAAAGGGCTGGCCCGCATCGATGGATTGAAAGCGGCCTGGAACCGAATTGAGCCGCGGCACAAATTCAACAAGCTCGGCAAACGATACACCGCGCGCGTGAGCCGCTGCAAGAGCCGCGAGCAGGTTGAGGATGTTAACCTCGCCAGCCAGGTGGGACACGACATTGGCCACACCCGCAGGTGTCACGAGTTCAAGCACCGCGCCTGATGGAGTGAGCGCGTGGCTCGCCGTGCGCCAATCGCCCACGCCAATCCCATACGTCCTCACCTCCGCACCGGCCTTTGCGGCGACGGCTGACAGTTCGCCGGCACGCGGATCGAGGGCATTGATGACGGCCACACGCGGAGCGGGATAAACCGCGCCGTCAAAGAGCAGGCGCTTGGCAGCGAAGTACTTCTCCATTGTCTGGTGATAGTCGAGGTGATCGCGGGTCAGGTTGGTGAAGACGGCTACATCGAAGCTGACTCCCGCAGCCCGTCCCTGGTCGAGCGCATGGCTGGAAACCTCGGTCACAAGCTCCGTAGCTCCGCGAGAAACCCCCTCAGCCATCAACTCATAGAGGTCGCGCGACTCAGGCGTCGTGTGAACCGAGCGGCGCACCTCGCCGGCGACGTGATACTCGATGGTGCCGACCAATACCGTCTTGCGCTGGGCGGCGTTCAGCAGCGCCTCGATAATATATGCCGTCGTTGTCTTGCCATTGGTACCGGTGATGCCGGTGGCAACAAGGCGACGCTCCGGGTGGCCGAAGAAGGCTGCAGAGGCCTGAGCGAGCGAGCGGCGGCCATGCTCGACCTCCAGGACAGGCAAACCCGGCGCGAAGACCAGCAGGTGGTCGAAGCACTGCGGGGAGTCCGTTACGATACCCAGCGCACCCGCCAAGCGCGCCTTTTCCACGTAGCGGTTGCCGTCGGTGGAGCCGCCCTTCATAGCGACAAAGACAGAGCCGGGGCGCACCTTACGCGAGTCATATTCGACGCCTGTGATCTGCTCATCAGAGCCTCCGCCAGCGCCGTCCGCCGATATTTCCGCGATCAAATCATTCCAATTCATCTTAGTTTTAATTGTAGATTGCAAGGGTGTTTTGATCCTGATCGCGTAATCCAAAGTAATTTGAATCTTCGGCTTTGGCTATTGTGGCCTGAAAATACTCCATCAGTTCCTTCTAATGACCGCAGGAGCGCTACCTTATTAACGGATTCTGAGATATGCCCGATAAGATGTGCAGCGACTTAGAAATGCGGATGGTTGCCGGATCGGAGAATGGCGGATGAAGGCCCTCGTCGACGAACAATGCGTGATCAAGGCCAACTCTCAGTTCTGGGAACAGATGCTAGCGATGATACTGGATCCGGTGCCGCAACAGGACGAGTTTTGCGTAGGTGCCGGACATGTGCTGGGTAGCGTGAATCTCGGAGGTGTTTGGAAGGGGCGCATCGAGGTGCGAATGGCAGAGGGGCTGGCCTACCATGCGACGGCGGCGATGATGATGCAGCCGCTGGAATCTGTTGCCCAGGCCGATGCGCTGGACGCCACCAAAGAGATCGCAAACATGATTGCCGGCACCATCAAGTCCTCGTTGCCCAGACCCTGTACGATGACCGTGCCCGAGTCCGCAGTAGAGGACAAGAGCTTCTGCGGACAGGCGAAAACCGAGGATTCGCTGGTGGTACTCTTCCACCATCCTAGCGGAGACTTGATGGTGCGCGTCTGGGAAGAAGAATGCCAACAAAGCGGTGAACAGGCGGCTTGAGTTGCTTTGCGCCTACTTCTCCTCGTGATACTCCATTGCCGTGTTAATGGACCAGATATTGTCCTTGGTTGTGACGCTGTTGACAATATTTTCCACGGCGGTCATCGCGGTCAGCATCGAGTGGTCCTGATTATTGTACTTATGCATGCCATTACGGCCCACTAGAAATAAATTCTCAAAGCAGTCCAGGTAATTGCGAATCACATCAAAACGGTCATAACTGCCAAAGTACGCCGGGTAAGTCTTCGGCACATGAACCACGTGCGAGTCCTCCACATCCTCTGCCTTGAGTATTCCAATCTTGGCTATCTCAGCGATGGCAAACTCTGCCATCTCTTCGTCGGATAACTTCCATAGAGGGTCTGTTTCATTGCAAAAGTATTCCATGCCTATCCATACTTTATCCTGGTTGTTGACCATCCAAGGACTCCAGTTATTGAAGATTTGCAGCCGACCCACCACCACATCAGGTTCCTGAATATAAATCCAGTTGTCTTTGAGTGGCGAACCATCTTTTTCCGTCACAGCGAGCTTGCTCGCAAGCAGGCCGACCGTAATAAAGTCGCGATAAACCAGTCCATCGCTAACTTCGCTCACCTCTGTTGGAACCGATGTGGAGAAAGCGCGCACTAGGTCGCGCACTGGCATTGTCGAAAAGAAAAAATCACCCGAATAAGTAATGCGCTCACCGGTGTCACAAGTGCCTTCAACAGAAACGATCTTTTTGCCGTCTACGTTGATGCGGTCAACTTGTGTGCCTAAATGTATCTCGCCGCCGCTATTTAGGACTAACTCGGCAACGTGCTCCCAAAGCTGACCGGGGCCATATTTTGGATAAAGAAACTTCTCGATCAGCGAGGTCTCTGTCGTCTTTTGCGCAATGCCGCCGGAGTTCTTCGGGCTGAAGGCCTTTTTGAGAAAATGCGTCACCACGCCCTTCAATGAAAGCCCCTTGATGCGCTGCGCACCCCATTCGGCGCTGATCTCATGGCACGGCACACCCCAAACCTTTTCCGTATAGGACTTGAAAAATGTGAGATAAAGCTGCTCGCCAAATCTGTTTACAATGAAATCTACCAGGGTTTTCTCTTCGCGCCGCGGCAGCAGCGCTGAACGCAGATAACTGACGCCGCAGCGAACGGTGCGCGTCAGGCCCATATTCCTGAAGGTTGCAGCGGACAGACTGATGGGATAGTCGAAGAAGCGACGCAAAAAATAGATGCGGCTCTTGCGCTGACGGATCAGCATGACCAGATCCTCGTTTTGCGGATCATGCGCCTCTGCGGCCGCGGCAATTCCGCGTTGCTGCCCCTGGTAACGCAGCGCTCCGTCCGGTACTGCGCCAGCCTCGACAGGCATCAGATCGAGCCACCACTGCATGACACGGTCTGATTTGGAAAAGAAGCGATGGCCGCCAATATCCATGCGGTTTCCCTTGTAGCGGATGGTACGCGAGAGGCCGCCAATCTCGTGGCTGGCCTCAATCAGAATGGGCTTAATGCCGGAGCGCCGTTGCAACTCAAGGGCCGCTGTAAGTCCAGCCGGACCCGCTCCAATGATGATCGCTGTGTCCTGTTTCATGACAATATCCTCGTATTGCGGACGACTTTGGATCATCAGAAGGAAGAAACAACTCGTAGAATACCAGAGTGTGCGCAAATGAAGGAGAGGCCGTGCATAGCGGTTTTACTCGCTAGGAAGGATGACTGGGACCTGTATCAGCGGCGCGCGAGCATATTATCCGACTATTGCGAGATTAATCTTCGAGAACGCTGTTACAACCTGCCTAAATGCGATAAACTCATGCGGGAACGTATTTCAATAGCCGATCCTTAAGAGACACGGAGGAGACATAGAAATTGGGAAAAAGCATGGTCCCGAAGAAGCTGTTTTTCACCAAGGGCGTAGGCAAACACAAGGAGCGTTTGACCTCCTTTGAGCTGGCGCTTCGGGATGCGGGGATTGCCTCGCAGAATCTGGTGCGCGTTTCATCCATCTTTCCGCCACATTGCAAGGTGATTCCACGCAAGGAAGGCCTTACCTACCTGAGTCCCGGCGAGGTGGTCTTTGCGGTCATCGCGGAGAACTCCACGCGCGAAGCTCACCGTCTGCTGGTCTCCAGCATCGGCGTTGCCATTCCTGCGGACAAAAACACCTACGGCTACCTGAGCGAGCATCACAGCTTTGGCGAGACCGAGGATCAGGCCGGCGAGTATGCCGAGGAACTGGCGGCGGAGATGCTGGCCACCACGCTGGATGTGGAATTCGATCCGGACACAAGCTGGGACGAAAAGAAGGAGATTTATCGCATCTCCAACAAGATTGTCCGCACCAGCAACATTACACAGTCAGCTGTGGGCGACAAGCGCGGCAAATGGACCACCACGATTGCCGCCGCCGTGCTGATTCTAGACGAGTAGGGAGTGCATCCGGCAGTTCAGCAAGGCCAATTCCGCTGGGCGGGGTTGGCCTTGCTGCATCCATCGAAGAGGGTTGAATGTCGATGATGGCAAAGAGACGCAAATATCACGTAGGGCTTGTGCAGATGCGCATGGTCGCGGACCCGGAGGCCAACTTCGCCGCCGCTGTCGAGCGCATCCGCTCGGCGGCGCGGATGGGTGCCAACATAGTCTGCCTTCCGGAGCTTTTTTGTACACAGTACTTTTGCCAACGCGAGGATTTGCGACTCTTCGATCTCGCCGAGCCGATCCCGGGTCCATCAACCACGCGCCTCTCCGAGGTGGCACGTGAGGCTCATGTTACCATCATCGCCTCGCTCTTTGAACGCCGCGCGCCGGGGCTTTATCACAATACGGCGGTCACGCTGAACACCGATGGAGCCATCTCCAGCGTCTATCGCAAGATGCACATTCCCGACGATCCGCTCTTCTACGAAAAATATTACTTCGCTCCCGGCGATCTGGGCTTTCAGGCAGTGGACGTGGCTTGTGGCCGCGTCGGCACACTGGTCTGCTGGGATCAGTGGTATCCCGAGGCAGCGCGGCTCACCGCTCTGCAAGGTGCGGAGGCGATCTTTTATCCGACCGCGATTGGCTGGCATCCAGCGGAGAAGGCCGAGTTCGGCGCAGCGCAATTTGACGCATGGCAGACCATTCAGCGATCCCACGCCATCGCCAACGGCGTTTATGTGGCCAGCGTGAATCGGGTGGGAATCGAGCACGGCGATGTTGCAGGCAATCGCGTTGAGGGAAAGGGAATCGAGTTTTGGGGCGGCAGCTTTCTGGCCGATCCCTTTGGCCGCGTGATCGCCATGGCCTCGCATGACGTTGAGGAAATTTTGATCGGCGAGATCGACCTCAATCTGATCGAAGAGACGCGCCGCAACTGGCCCTTTCTGCGCGACCGCCGCATTGACGCCTATGGACCCATCACCCAGCGCTTTCTTGATCCGGTCAACGCATGGCCCGTAGACGGAGTGTCCAAGTAGAATGTCCGCTGCGCTGATGACCTCTCAAACGCCGCATCAACTCGGCTACCGTATGCCCGCCGAATGGGAGCGCCACGAGGCCACATGGCTGGCGTGGCCGCACAACCCCGACGATTGGCCGGGAAAGTTTCAAGCCATTCCCTGGCTGTATGCGGAGATTGTGCGCCTGCTCGCCGCGCACGAGCACGTGCATATTCTCGTCGAAGATGCCAAGGCCGAGCTGCGCGTCTTGGGAATCCTGGAGCGCGCTGGAGCGAATCTCGACTGCGTGAGTCTGCACGCATGGCCCACCAACCGCAGTTGGACGCGCGACTCCGGCCCCATCTTCGTGTGCAACAAATCAGGCAAAATCGCCATCACGAACTGGCGCTTCAACGCCTGGGCTAAGTACGATGACTGGAAGTTAGACGATCAAGTGCCGGGACGTGTGGGTGAGTTACTCGGATTGCCAGAATGGCAGCCCTCGGTTGAGTTATCCGATGACATGATGCATCGGTTAGTACTTGAGGGCGGCTCCATCGACGTGAACGGTGCGGGCATTCTGCTCACCACTGAAGAGTGCTTGTTGAGCGAAGTGCAACAGCGCAATCCCGGCGTCACGCGCGCACAATTCGAGAAGGTCTTCCACGATTATCTCGGCATCGATCAGGTCATCTGGCTTAATCGCGGCATCGTCGGCGACGACACCCACGGACACGTTGACGACATTGCTCGCTTCGTCGGGCCAACAACAATCATTGCTGCCATCGAGCCAAACAGGAATGACCTCAACCACGTGCCGCTCGCAGAAAATCTCGCGCGACTCAAGGCTGCGCGCACTGTTGATGGCAAGCAATATGAGTTAGTCGAGTTGCCCATGCCTCGCCCGGTAGTCTTTCGCGGTCAACGCCTCCCGGCCAGCTACGCAAACTTTTATCTCGCGAATAATCTAGTCTTGGTTCCTACCTTCCATGACCCCAACGACCGCATCGCTCTGAATACGTTGGCCGAAGTTTTTCCAACCCGCGAAGTGATCGGCATTCATGGCGTCGATTTAGTGTGGGGCCTTGGCACGCTGCACTGCATGACTCAGCAGCAACCGGCGGCTGGCAAAACCATTTTGGGGTAGAATACAGCCAAAGGGAGAATCGTATGCTGAACCCGCGTGAGGCAACACAAAAGGCGATTGGCTATATTCAGGAGATCATGCCCGATCTTGCTGGGACACAGGACATACGCTTGGAAGAGGTTGAGTCAGGGGCTTTTGAGACAGCAGAAGGGGCCAAGCTGCCAGCATGGAAGTTAACTTTCAGCGTTGGTGATCCAGAGACTGCGAAATTTCTGGGTCAACAGGTTACTCCTTTTGGTTTCAAGCGTGTTGCTAAGATTGTCACGCTTGACGCCGAAGACGGTAGACTCATCGCAATCAAGCAGTATGCTGCATGAAACCGCCGAACCATCCTGCGCTTGACCCATTTCTGGGCTGGCCAGTTGTCCTTGACTCCAATCTCCTCCTTCTGCATTTGTGCGCGAGTTTCGATCCCTCTTTGATCAGAACCTTCAAGCGATTGAACGCCTTTCATCCGAGCGATATATTCATTCTGAACGAAACACTTGCGGCACTCGGAGAATTGCGGACAACACCTCACGTTCTGACTGAAGTATCCAATCTCGCCAATGCCTTGCCATCATGGAGAAAGCCTGCATGGAGTCTGCATATTTTTGAGGGCATTGCGTTGATCCCAGAATTCCACGAACCAGCGTCCATAATCATGGCAGACACATGTTCATCAGAGTTTGGCCTTACCGACGCAGCACTTGCACGTCTTGCAACCGATCATGTGATTCTAACCATGGATTGGCCTTTGGCGAGTATGCTCAATTTTCGCGGATTGGCAGGAATCAACTTCAAACATCTGCGACTGGGCGGAGTTCTCGCGTGACCGATCTCGATTTCATGCATGCCGCGCTCGATGAAGCCCACCAAGCCGCGGAGGCGGGCGAAGTACCGATTGGAGCGGTTATCGTCCGCGAGGGAGCGATCATCGCGTGCGGGCAGAATCGCGTGCTAAGATCGCTCGACCCCACAGCCCACGCGGAGATCGTAGCCATGCGCGCGGCTGCTGCAGCGCTGGGCAACTATCGCCTGCTGGGATGTACGCTCTACGTCACGCTGGAGCCGTGTTCAATGTGCGCCGGAGCAATGATTCATGCTCGTCTGGACCGTCTGGTCTTTGCCGCCACAGATCCCAAGGCAGGCGCGGCTGGATCGGTGCTTGCGGTGCTCAATCATCCGCAACTCAATCACCAGATGCATGTGGAGCAAGGCGTCCTCGCCGAAGAATCCTCTGAATTACTGCGCAGTTTCTTTCGCGAGCGGAGATAAGTTTAACTACGTGTCAACATTCCGATTCGTTTCTCTTCATCAGGCCACTTTACTGTTAACTCGGCATAACTCCCACCGTGATAATCGGCATAGTCAAAGCCAGGAGTTACCGTGCAGCCGAGCAGCGCAGCCTTGCCGCCGCCAACCAGTCGAGCGCCCTGCCATACACCGGCTGGTACGATGAGTTGGACGTGCTGCCCAGCCGCCAAATCTGGACCAAGAGTGAAAACAACGGAGCTTCCGTCCGGGAAAAGTTGTAGCATCTCCACCGGATCGCCAAAATAGAAATGGAAGACTTCGTCTGAGGAAAGGCAGTGCATCTCCGAAAAGGATCCCGGCTCCAACAGGTAGTAGATGGCGGTGCCAGCCGACCGCGTACCGCGATCGAGTACGACAAGTTCGCGAGAGCGCCAAGTTTCGCGGAAGAAGCCGCCCTCTGCCGGGTGCGGCTCCAGTTTCAGTAGCATCTTGATTTCATCGGCACTCATTCTTCAAGAATAATAGCAGCAGAAACCCTGTAAAATACACGTATGAATGTGCTGATGTACATGGTCTCCTGGTGCGGCGATTGCCGCGCAACGCGAAAGTTTCTCGACTCTCATGGCATCGAGTACACCGTGATCGACATCGACAAGGACCGCGAGGCCTCTGCGGAGCTGGTGAGCCGCATAGGCAAGCGCGCTATTCCGCAACTGGTGATCGACGGCGAGTGGTTTCAGCCCTACGTGCCGGGACGCGGCCTACTGGTCGATGAGTTGCACGAGCGGCTGAAGATTCCTCGCGAATAGAGCCTTCCCCCTCGTACAATGAAGAGTTGGAGCAGAGCGCCAAAGGCAGCTCTGGCAAGGAGCCTCTGTTGATCGAACGCTATACCCGCCCAGCGATGGGCCGCATCTGGACTGAAGAGAACAAATACCGCTGCTGGCTGCAAGTCGAGTCGGCGGCGAGTACCGTGCTGGCCGAGGACGGCGTGATCCCCGCTGCCGCAGCCGAGGCCATTGCCACCAAGGCCGGCTTCACCGTCACTCGTATCCAGGAGATCGAGGCGGAGCGGAAGCACGACGTGCTGGCCTTCACCGAGGCCGTAACAGAGAGCCTCAAGGCGCAGGGCTTGGGCGCTGAGTCCCGCTGGCTGCACCACGGACTGACCTCGACCGACATTGTTGACACTGCCCAGGCGCTACAGCTTAAGGAAGCATCGGCGCTGATTCGCGTTGGACTTGTGGGTTTCATGGAGGTGCTTAAGCGGCGCGCCGTAGAGTTCAAGCACACACCCATCATTGGCCGCACACACGGCATCCATGCCGAGCCAACGACCTTCGGTCTCAAGCTGCTGAACTGGTTCGCCGAGATGGAGCGCAACCTGATTCGCTTTGATGCAGCCGCCGAAGATTTGCGCGTCGGCAAGCTCTCCGGCGCGGTAGGCACATTCGGCCACCTCAAGCCCGAGCACGAAGAACGCATCTGCGCGCAACTTGGACTCAAACCCGCGCCGGTGGCCACGCAGGTGATCCAGCGCGATCGCCACGCGGCCTACATCTCCACGCTGGCCATCATCGGCAGCACACTGGACAAGATTGCCGTTGAGGTGCGCCACCTGCAACGCACCGAGGTGCGCGAGGCACAGGAGTATTTCAGCGAAAAGCAGAAAGGCTCCTCGGCTATGCCGCATAAAAAGAACCCCATCACCAGCGAACAAATCAGCGGTCTGGCGCGTGTGCTGCGCGGCAATGCGCAAGCGGCCTTTGAAAACATCGCGCTCTGGCATGAGCGCGACATCTCGCACTCCTCGGCCGAGCGCGTCATCTTTCCGGATTCGACGATCCTGACGGATTATCTGCTGGCCAAGATCACCGACCTGATTGACCGTTTGCTGATTTATCCAGAACGCATGAAGAAGAATCTTGAATCGACCGGCGGACTGATCTTTTCGGGGCAACTGCTGCTCGACTTGGCCGAAGCCGGAATGATTCGTGAGGACGCCTATCTACTGGTTCAGCATCACGCCATGCGCGCGTGGAGGGAAGAGCTGATTTTCCGCGATGAAGTTGCCAAGGATGTGGCGATCACCGCGCTGCTCAGCCCGGAGAAGCTGGTGCGCACCTTCGACTACACGCGGCAGTTGGGCAATGTGGATGCGATCTTCAAGCGGGTGCTGGGCGAGTAAAGAGCATGAGCGAGCGAGCAGAGGACGATCTTCCGCGTGTGCTTGAAGTCATCCGCGCGGCGGTGGACGCGGAGGCGGAGGGCGACGCGGGCTTTGCGGAGCTGATTCTCTCGGCGCTGGTCGAGGAGTTTCCCCAATCGGCGTTGGCGCACGGCTATCTGGCGTGGATCTTCTCGCACCGCAACAAGCACCGTCCAGCCATTGAGCATGGCCGCGTGGCAATTCAACTGGCTCCCACCTTGGAGCGGGTTTCGCTGCTTTTTTTTCGCGTGCTCTGGAGTGCTGGAGAGCGCAATGAGGCTCTCAATGAGGTGAAGCGCTTCACAGCCATCGGCCACTCGGATGAGTACTCCAGAATGCTGGAGGAGTGGGCGGAGAGCGATTAGAGGCTCCTACGCTGAAGCGTAGGGTAGGGGAACGCAATAATCATTCGGGGAAGTCCCGTAGGGACGGTGTTTATCCAATGAATCTTACTCTCGCAATCACCGGCGCATCGGGCGCGATCTTTGGCCGCGAGATGCTGCGCGCTCTGGAGGCCGATGAGCGCGTAGCCCGCGTCCACTTCGTCGCTTCGGAGAACTCGTTGCGGGTGATGACCGAGGAGTTGGGCCTTGCTGGTCGCAACAATCTGCTTGAAAAATTGCTCAATGCGCCGACCGCAAAGATCGTGCAGCACTCGGACGCCGACATTGGCGCGGCGATTGCATCGGGCAGTTATCCGTCGAATGGAATGATCGTCCTGCCCTGCTCGATGGGCACGCTGGCGGCTATCGCGCAGGGGCTTGCCAACTCGCTGATTGCGCGCGCCGCCGATGTGACGCTCAAAGAGCGGCGTCCGCTGCTGCTCTGCGTCCGCGAGACGCCCTTCAATCGCATTCATCTGTGCAATATGACGCTTGCCGCCGAGGCCGGTGCAGTGATCTTTCCCTGCATTCCGGCCTTCTACAACAAGCCCACGGATTCGACCGAGATGGCGCGACAGTTTGTCTATCGCGCGCTGGCGCACATCGGCCTGCCGCAGCCGGGGGCGTACGTTTGGAAGGCGGAGGAGTAGAGGGCAAACACCTCCGGTTGAGTTGCGAAAGTTACTCCGCTTTTTTCCATTGCCGCACCAGGTCTTCGGCGGCTTCAGCCCACTCAGGAAACGTAAACTCAAAGCCCGCATTCAGCAACCGTCCGGGAACGGCGCGGCAGCTTTGCAGAACCAACTCGGACTCGGTGCGCAGAAAGAATGCGCCAAGCTCAATGGCCAGCCGAGGCGCGGGCAGGCCGTTGGGCACATCCCATGCCCAGCGCAGTGCCGCCATAAACTCACGGTTGGCGAGCGGCGCGGGCGCGGCGAAGTTGACCGGCCCATCCATCTCCTCGTGAGCTATGAGAAACTCCACGGCACGCGCATAGTCGGCCTCATGAATCCAGCAGACGAACTGGCGGCCATTGCCCTGACGGCCTCCCAGGCCAAGTCGGACGAGATTGGTGAGTAAGCCGAAAGCGCTGCCCGCCGTGGGACTGAGAACGATGGCGCTGCGCAGGGCGACCTTGCGAGTGCGCGGCGTCTCCGCCGAAAAAAACGCGGCCTCCCAATCCCGTGCCACACGCGCGGAGAAGCCTCGCCGCTCTATCCATCGTTTCGCTGACGGGGCCTGCTCATCTGCTACCTGTTCGCTCGCTACTTCATCCAGCGGCAGATCGATTCCGTTCGCATCCAGCGCTCGTTTGTAAATCGTGGCCGCCGATGCGTTCATCCACACTCGTGGCGGCTTGCTGAGATTGGCAATCACGCTGCCGAGGAGGCGCGTGGAACGAATGCGCGACTCGTAGATGGCTTGCCGGTTAGCAACATTGTAGCGGCAGTTGACGCTGCGTCCGGTCAGGTTGATGCAGACGTCTGCGCCTTCCAGGTACTCGGTCCAGGAGCCGATCTGCTCGCCGTCCCAGTGGACGGTCTGCCAGGGTGCTGTGTAGGGGCCGCGCGTCAGCACCGTCACCTGATGGCCTTGCTGCTGAAAGTAACGCGCCAGTGCCTGACCCACCTGGCCGCTGCCGCCGGGCATTACAATGTGCAGGGGACGTATGATGCGCGAAGTCGGAGCCTCAATCGTGCTCATAGCTTCAGAGTACAGCGGACACTAGCGCCGCCGGCCAGTCCGCAGGCGAATCCACCAGCACGTCCGGCGGATTGTCAACCAAGCTCTGCGGAGCCAGCCCGAAGGTGCAGCCAATCGACCATGCTCCCGCGTTGCGTGCCGTTTCGACATCCACTTTACTGTCGCCGATCATTACCGTCTCCTCGGGCGTTGCTCCGGCCTCGTCCATCAACGCGCGCAGACCCATCGGATTAGGCTTCTTGACCGGAAAGCTGTTACCGCCGTATATGTTCAGGAAAAATGGCGCGAGACCCAGCGCCTCGCAGATGGCCCGCGCCGGATTAACCGGCTTGTTGGTCAGCACGGCCATCAAGCGTACCGGCCCTTCCGCGTCGTGCAACTGCTTAAGCGCGGCCAGTGACTCCAGTACTCCCTCGTAGGCGTAAGTGGAGTCCAGTTTATGCTCGCGATAGTAGTCGAGGAAATAAGCGTAGGCGCGCGCCAGCAGTTCCTCATCCACCTTGGCCGCACTCTCCGCCACATCCACTCCAAAGAGCGCGCGTCGCATCAGCATGATGGCACCGTCACCGATGTAACCTGCCACCACGGCGTCGGAGAGCGGCTCGCGTCCGACATGAGTCAGCGTCGCGTTGACACTGTTGCACAAATCCTGCGCCGAGTCGATTAGCGTGCCATCCAGATCGAAGACCAGCAGCTTCAGTTGCTCGACGGGAAGAGGGCGAAGTATGCGAACCATGTTTCTAGTGTAATAGAGCAGTGAACAGTGGATAGTGAACGATGAGTAGTGGTCAGGTATGCCGCCATAGTGTGAGCAATTTACGATTCCAAATAATCGCTTACATGGCGAAAAGCTGCCAATGTTCATTGAACCACTGACCACTGTTTACTACTGCAACACCACCTGCTGGCCTTCCTTCAGCCCGCTCAATACCTCGGTAACCGAGCCGTTTGACAATCCCACAGTGACCGGAATCTTGCGTTTGCCGTCCTTCTGCTTCTTGTCGGGAATCTCCACGCTGGCGTTCTTCTCTTTGTCATACATCACAGCGCTCTCCGGAACCATCAGCACATTCTTGTGCTCGTCCAGAATGATCTCCGCATTGGCCGTCATGTTGGCCTTCAACTCCCCGCCCGGATTCTCAATGGAGACGCGCACCTCGAAGGTGGTCACGTTGTCTTTTTCCACGCCCAGCGGCGCAATCTTGGTCACCTTGCCCAGGAAGACGCGGTCGCGGAAGCTCTCCACCTTGATGCGCGCCGGCTGCGCCATATAGACGTGCGCAATGTCGGCTTCATCCACCTTGCCCTGCACGTACACCTCGTTGATATCGCCTTCGGTCATCACCAATGTGGCCGTGGAACCCAGCACCAGAATCGAGCTGACCGCGTCGCCGATCTCCACATCCCGTGAGAGAATCACACCGTCCATCGGTGCCACAATCGTGGTGTAACTGAGCTGCTCCTCAAGCTGTTTAAGTCCCGCCTGCGCTTGCTGCACCTGCGCCCGTGCCTGCTTCAGTCGTGCTGCATCCACGCCAATCTGAGCCTGGGAGTTGTTGCGCCGGGTCAGCGCCGCCAGGTAATCCTTGTTGGCATCGTCCAAGGCCTGATGACTCACGATGCCTTCTTTCTGCATCTCCAGGTTGCGATCCAGGGTGGCCTTGTACATGGGCAGGTCTGGAGCCGCGGCATTCACCTTGTCCTGCTCGATATTCGCCTCGTAGGTGGATACATTGGCTTCGGCGGCAGCCAGTTGCGCCCGCTGTGCCTGCACCTGCGCGGCAATCTCCTGCTGGTCGAGCTGCGCCAACTGCTGGCCTTTTTGGACTTTGTAGTTGATGTCCACGTAGAGCTTCTCGACGATGCCTGAAGCCTTCGACTTGACTTCGACCTTGGTAATGGGTTGTATCTTGCCCGTAGCCACCACCGAGCGCGCCACATCGCCGCGCGTCACCTTGCCCAGCTTGTTGGCATCAATCGACGTGCCCGAAACCAGCCGCGCCAGACCAATGCCCGCGAGCGCAACCACGACCACCATCCCTACCGAAAGCCATATCCAGAATTTTTTGCTCTTGCGTGATGCCACCACTCGAACCTCCCAATGCCAGATAGAATCGAAACTCTACGTTGCCCCCATCCCGTCACTTTAACAGGCGCAAGTCCATATGCCCCTTGATCAATTTTCCTCCAGGTGCCATGTAGATCCAGTCCTCGGTGTGATGCTCGGCGTCGATGATGGTGAACACGACATGTTGCAGGTATCCAAACTTGGTGCCACCGGCAACATCAAGAAAAACGAATTCCAGCGTTTTTGAGCCCGGCGATAGCTTGCCCACGAAGCGCGGCCTGTTTGCTGCATCACAAAAATGCGTCAGCAGCAGGCGATCCTCATCCTTATCAATGATGCTGATGTCACCCAGCGTTGAGCCTGTTGCCTTCATTTCGTGCACAATTGCGTTTCCACTGGAAGTGACGTGTATCGTCACCTGCATGGTGTTGCCGTCAAACTCCAACTGGGAGGGGTCGGTTTTCACAGTGCCCAGCCATGTGCCGGCCAAGGATTTTATGATGTCGTAGGACTTCTGCGCTTCGGTTGGGGCGATGGGCGTAGCCGTGGACTGCGCGAACGCAAGGCTGGAAAGCGAAATCAGCCCAATGGACAGTATGATTCCAGATAACTTCATTTTCTCATTCTCCTTGGAAGTGCATTTTTCATTGCGTATTCTCCTGAGCAATTTGTTCTGGTGCTCTATTGCAATCCGCTGGGATGAGACCCGTCAGATGACAGGCCCTGGCCCACAGGCATTCAAATCGTTTCTCAACTCTGATACGCAGCCAGCCGCATTATGGTTCCATATAGCTGGCGGCTTTATCTGCACACTGTTCACTGGCCACTGGCCACTGTAGAATCACATCCGGGATGCATAGTCTCTCTCTCATCGAATTCGTCGCCGTTGGCCTGCTGATTCTGGCCAACGCCTTCTTTGTGGCCGCCGAGTTCGCGCTGGTCTCCATCCGCGACACTCGCATCGAGCAGATGATGGCCGCCGAGGTCTCTGGTGCCCGTGCCGTTCGCCGCTTGCAAAAAGACCTGGAGGATTTTTTGCCTGCTGTGCAACTCGGCGTCACCCTCTGCTCGCTGGCTCTGGGCTGGATCGGCGAACCGCTCGCCGCCTCGGTCTTTCTGGGCTGGATTGCCGCTCTGCCCCAGCCACCGGCTCACGCCCAGGCCGTCGCCCACGTAGCCGCTGTCGCTGCCGTCGCGCTTGGCTTTGCCTCCATCACTTACTTCCACGTAGTCGTCGGCGAACTGGTGCCCAAGTCCCTCGCCCTGCGCCGCGCCGAGGCTCTGGCCGTCGCCGTCGCCCCGCCGATGCTAGTCTTCATGACCGTGGCCCGTCCCGCCGTCCGCCTACTCAAAGCTTCGGCTGCCGTCATACTGCGCGGCTTTGATATTCCTATGACCGAGCGCGCTCAGGTCCATTCACCCGACGAACTAAAGCTCATCGCCACCGCTGCACGCCGCCTCGGCGTCCTGCCCCGCCTACAGGAGACGCTCATCCACCGCGCTCTTGAACTCGACGACGTGCCCATCCGCGAGATTATGACCCCGCGCCAGAAGATTTTTTCTTTGCCCTCAAACCTCGCCATCGAAGCCGCCAGCGCTCTGGTTATCGAGCACCTTCACTCCCGCGTTCCCGTATACGACGAAGCCCGCGGCCCCGAACACATCATCGGCGTCGTCTACTCCAAAGACCTCGCACGACTAATCTTCTTCCGATCTACTTCTGCTTCCGCTCCACATGGTACTGTCATCCTGAGCGAAGCGGAGCGGAGTCGAAGGACCCGCATTTCCGATCCTTCCGAGCAACAATTCCTGGGTGCCCCATCCATGAATCGTTCTATGATTCATGGGTCGGAAACAACGAATCCTCACCCAACTCCAATCCCCTTCGTAGAACTCAACCTCCGTAAGGTCATGCGCGACGTCCTCGTCGTCCCAGAGACCAAGACCGTCCTCGACCTGATCCGCGACTTCCAGCAGCGCCGACGCCAGATGGCCATCGTCGTCGATGAGTATGGCTCCACGGTCGGCCTGGTCACCGCCGAAGACGCCATCGAGCAGCTCACCGGTGAACTGGAGGACGAATTCGACTCGCCCGCGCTGCCCGTTCTGCCCACCGCGTCGGGCGCGTTCCTCATGGAGGGCGGCGTCAACCTCCGCGACCTGGAAACCCAAATGCAGTGGAACCTGCCCCGCGATGGTGGCGTGGAGACCCTCGCGGGCTTTGTGCTGATGCGTCTGGGACACATCCCCAGCGTTGGCGAAGCCATCATCCATGAAGGTCGCCGTTTTACCGTCGTCGAAATGGACAACCGCCGCATCGCCAAAATTCGCGTCGAGCCGGTTAGAGAAGCACCACCCACCGCGGGCCAATGATCCCATTCAACCCGCTAACAAGCTGTCCCGCCATGCCTCGTATCACCTCACACCGGCGCTCGAACTGGGCGGCAGGACTCAACTTCCATGCGACCTGATGTTCCATCCAAAATTAGCGCGTAAAACGCATTAATGTCTTGGTATTTAAGGGCCTAGTCTATAGCCTGGGCAAAATGTCGACTACAGCAGTTTCGATTCTTGTGTTTATAGAATCTATGTAGCAAAGTGTATTTTTCCTTAAGAAAAATCCACCCTTTTTGCAGTTGTCATGTTAACAAGTGAAGCGAAAATGCTTTAACAACCAACTACTGTATCCTCGAAGTAATGCGCTATACGACCCAATTTCTGCTTTCAGCATTGGCCGCGGAGCAATTCCCTTCCCCAGATGTGCCGGAGATCGCCTTTCTGGGCCGCTCGAATGTAGGTAAATCGAGCCTGTTGAACACGCTCACAGGCGACAATTCGGCTAAAGTTTCCGCGACGCCGGGACGCACGCGGGCGATCAACTTCTTCGCGCTGCTCGACCCGAGTCAACGGCGCAAGCTGGTCTTTGCCGACCTTCCAGGCTACGGCTACGCCAAGATTTCCAAGTCCATCAGCGAGGGCTGGCCGGCCTTCATCGAGCCATATCTCGCCCTCCGCTCGACACTCAAGCTCTGCATTTGCCTAGTCGATGCCAACGTGCCCGCGCAACAGAGCGACCGCCAGTTGATCGATTGGCTGCGCGCCGCCAGCCGCGACTTCGCCGTGGTGGCCACCAAGATTGACCGCCTCAGCGGCAATGAGCGCACCCGCAACCTGCTGGCTCTGAAGAAGGGATTGGAATTGGACGAAATGCTCGCAGTCAGCGCCAAGACCGGCTACGGTGTGAAGGAGTTATGGGCGCGCATTGAGTCGGAGAGTTAGGGCGCGAAGTTGTATTGCTCCAGCTTCTCACCTCTACTTAGCTTAACCTCAACTGCAACTCCAATCTCGCCGCATTCAACCATCTGGCGCGCCTCTTCAATAAACTTCTTGGCGCAGTGATCATGGCAGCGCAGCAGCCGCACGCCCTGTGCCAGCCTGCCCAGGTAGCGCGGAGCCAGACGCAACCAGCGACGAGCGGCCTGATCCTCTGGCGCTAGGCAATCGAGCGAGAGCGCATCCAGCTTCGGCTGCCAGATTGCGGGCGCGGTTGCAACACTCCACGCGAGCAAAGCCTGACCCTGCACAGGAGCGGCTGGCAAAACCGAACGCGCAAGATCAGGCCTGACGCCGCGTTCGCGCATCTCTGCCTCTGCACTCTCCGGCCTCATCGCCACGCAGACGGCCACTGTCTCGCGCTTGCGGATTTCGTTTTTGAGAATGCGCAGAGCCTCGTCGAGCGAGGTCACCAGAAAATCCACGACACCGTCGCGCATCGCTTGCCTGTCTGTCTCTACATCTGCCGAAACGGCTAGCGTGGCCGCCCCGGCGATATTGGCCGCCACAATCAGCGCGCGAGCCTCATCGTCGAGTTCGCCGGCATAGAGGAGCTTGCCGCCCAGCGTCGGCTCGCCGTTGGAAGCCTGCATCACGACACGCAGAATGCCTGCATAGTACCGCTCAACCTGATGGGGAAATCCAGTTGCCGATTCGATGGGATCAACCGCCAAGAGAAGATATCCTCCGCGATGTTGGGTCTGCCACTCGAGCCTCAGCGCACCGAGTAATCTTCCTTCATCTGCTCTCGCAGGCTTTGCTTGCGGACAAAGAAGACAAACTCGCCGGGTTTGACGGCAAGCTTGAGTTTGGCGGCGTAGAGCCTTCCACAGCCGTTGGGAGCGGCAACTCCGAAGCTAAGAATTTCCTCGACCGCATACCAACGGTCGACGGCATACCCCTTCTCCGCCGCAGAGTCGCAGTTGACGTAAATCTGCATGGAACTTTCGTAGAGTCCTTGAATCGTGAAGACCGCTGCCTTCTGCGGCAGAATCAGCTTGCCGGTGCCGTTATCATTCAGCGTCACCCAGTTGGCATGAACGGTTTGCTCATGATCGATGCGCACCAGAAAATCCGAAGTGGCAATGAGCCTGCCGGTTTTGCCGTCCAGCATTCGCAGCGTGATGGTCTTGCCCGATTGAGCGAATATGCAACTGCTGAAGGCAGCCATACACACGAGAAGCGCGAGTACGCGATGCATTCCTGACAACTTTCTCACCTCGGAAGAAACAGTCACTACCATGTGGAGTATGGCTGACCGTCGGAACCCAGCTCCTGCGAGCCGGAGTGAACATCGTCGATGCCGGGTTCGGTCTGATCCAGCGAGTGCAGCGCGTCGCCGGTTTCGGTCACCCAACTGTCCTTGCTCTGCGTGAACGGATCCACGGGAACCGATCGCAAATAGCCATCCGTCACCAGATCTTCCAGCGACTGCGGCGCCTTCTGCTTGTCCATGGTATAGGAGTCGATGCCTACCCGCATCACGTGCAGGTCTTCCTTGAGTACCGCTTCACGAGCCTGCTTAATGGCGCCCGTAAAGCGGGGAATTGCCACCAGCATGAGGATGCCGATGATCATCATTACGATCATCAGCTCCATCAGCGTAAAGCCCGCGTCTTGTCTGCGCATCCTGCTCACTGAATCCTCTTGTCCTACCAGTCGGAATACTTGGTTCCGTCCAGCGCCGTGCCCGTGGACTTGGAGTAGACGTCAAAGACGCTCTGCCCGCCGAAGGAGGTGGAACTGGGATCGTCCTGCATCGAACGCAATCCCCACTCCGCCTTGCCGGTCATCGGGTCCACCGGAATATGCCGCAAAAACTTCACCTTCTTGGTCTGCACTTCCACGCCTTTAACCAGCGTCTCCATATCCGGCGGATAGCCCTGGCTGTCGATCTTGGTCTGGAAGGCGTTCTTGTCCGCCGCATCCTTGTACTTGTCGATGGCGTCGCGCATCATCCACAGATCGTAGCGAAGCTGCCGCTCGTTCTGGCGCTTCACCTGAAAGCGCACCACCGGAAAGGCCGCCCCGGCCAGAATCGTGAGGATCGTCACCGTCACAATCAGCTCCACCAGCGTGAGGCCGCGTTCGCTGCTACAACCGCTCCGGGTTGGCTGGGCTTCTCGCCACGCTCTCTGCCTCATCGCCTATTTCACCTGAATGCTGACCTGCGCGCCCTGGGCCGGCAACTGCTGCTGCTTGCTGGTGACCGCCCCCGGACGCGTCACCACGATGGCGCTCTCTCCCGCGGCCTTGGCCTGGAAGCTGAGAATGCAAACCACGCCTGTTCCGCTCACCCCCGCCGCACCCGGCGGACGCGATGCGTTGATATTGATCGATCCCGGCCCGTCGTCGCGATGGGAGAGCAGCACATTTTGCCCATCCCGGCTCAGAAAGTCACCACTATCCACGTTGACCAGCGAAAGTTTGGCGGAATCGTAGGTAATCTGCAAGGGGACGGAGGCTATATCTGTTCCTCCGTTCAGCACCACCGGAACCTTGAAGCTGCTGCCTACGGCCACCGGGCCGGGCTGCTGCGACAGCATGAAGCTCACCTTTGCCGGTTGCGGCGTGGAGGCGGGCGATGCCGGCGGCAAACTGGATGTTGCAGTACTTCCTATCGACTGCGCGGCATCATGCAACTGGGCCAGAGCAGCCGGAGCCGCCGCCAGCGCGCTTTGCCCAGGAACCGTACCCGTGGTAGGCCGCGCACTGGCCGGCGAACGCGCCGGAGAGACGGAGGGTGCCGGAGTTGGCTCTGGATTGGATGCAGGGCCTTCGCTGGGAACGTGGCGAATTTCAATCGACGCGCCCGTGCCTGTGTCCACGGTGCGCAGATTCACCTGATCCAGCGCTTGCGAGCGGACCACGTGCGGCACCACCAGAAAAACCAGCTCGTCGTCGGTAATCGTATGATCCTTGGAACCGAAAAGGTACTTGAGTCCCGGAATCGAACTCAACCCCGGAATTCCGCTCCAACTGATCTGGTCCTGCTTGTTTTGAATGCCGCCCAGGATGCTGGCCTCGCCCTCGCGCAGACGGATCACCTGGTCCACAACGCGCTGCGAGATAATCGGCTCGGTCACGCCGCTGATGGTCACCGAGCCGCTCTGCGTGGAGACTTCGATCTTGATCTTCAGCGTCACATCGCGATTGAAATGAACCGTCGGCGTCATCTCGATCTTCACGCCCACGTCCGTGTACTGGAACTGCGTGTTCACCAGCGAACTAACCATCGCGGTGGCCGCGCCGGACTGGTAAGAGCCGGTGGCGATTGGAATCTTGGAGCCGATCGTCATCAACGCCTTCTGCATATCGGTGGCGCGGATGCGGGGATTCTGCAGTATCTTGGTATTGGAGTCGGTCAGAAGCAGGTTGGCCGTGGCCGCGCCGATGGTTACGGCAAAATCCGTAGCCTTCAAGTGAGCCAGATCGTAGAGCGTTGTGCCGTTGGAGGAGCTGCCCGTCGCGCCGGTCGCAGTGCCCGCTGTGCCGGTCGTACTCGTGGTCGTGCTATTGGGCGGCTGCAGCGCAACTCCCACGCTGCTCGGCCACTGGATGCCCAAGGTCTTCTGCCAGTTCTTGCTGACCTCCAGGATGGCAATGTCCACCACCACTTCGGGCCGCGCCTTATCCAGATCGTTGATCAGCTTTTGCGCCAGCAGAAGCTCATCCGGCGTACCCCTCATCACGACGGCGTTCTGGCTGGGAACCGGGTAAGCCTTGGCGTTGGGCAGCACGTTGCGGATCGCCGTGGAAACGTCGGTCAAATCCGTCTGCTGCCATGCATTCGACAGATAAAAGGTCTGCACCGCCTGCTCATCCAGTTCGGTGCGCTTGGCACGGGTGTTGGCGGCCACAAAAATCGTATTGTCGGTCACCGGCCGCCAGAAGGTGTTGGAGATGGTGCCCACAATGCGCAGCGCATCCAGCAGCGAGACGTTGTTCAGGTCCACCTGGACCCGCTTGGAGGAGAAATCCGGATCAAAGAGTACGTTCACGCCCGCCGCCTTGCCCACGGCCTGATAGACCACCTTGGCGTCTTCCTGCATATGCAGCGTCAGCGGCTCGTTCGACACCGGCTTCAACTCCGCCGGCGCGCCCATCGACTCCAGTCCCGCCTCCATGCCCTCCGTGGAGGCAAGGCTTGTCTCAGCCACCAGAGCCTTCTCGCCGTGTTTCTTCCGCACAATGGCAATGGCCTGCTGCGCGGCCTCATTGCTGGGGTCGATCTCGGCGGCGCGCAAAAACTCCGAGAGCGCTCCCTGCTCATCGCCCGCATCCAGCAGCTTGCGGCCCTTGGTCACGTGCAGCGCGGAGGTCGCAACCCGCACGCGGTAGAGCGCTGCTCGGAATGCCAGATCTTTGGGCACCTTGGCGCAGGCCTTCTGATAATTGTCGAAGGCGCCATCATAGTCTTCTTTCGCCTCGGCATTTTGGCCGCGCTTGAAAAACGTGTTGGCCGATTCGGCCCTCAGCATGACGCTCGACAGGCCAAAGACGGCCACTACGGCAAAAAGCGCAATCCAAAATGCGGTTCTGGAGGCCTGTGCTTGTGCGCGGCTTTTCATCAAACTCCCGTACGTCTCCGCCGGCCCGCACTCCCGGCCGGACCTCCGCGGGCTGCCTTGGCTGCCCCAGACGCTCTTCCTGTCGCAATTTCCGTGGGTGATTCTTCCCATCCGATGCTGTTCCATTTTAGCTCATGACCTCTGTAACGCTGGGCACCCTATCTTGATTGTCGTACGAGGCGGAGCGCTGCGGAGTCGTGGGAGCTGCCTCTTGCCGTTTTTGCGCCGCCAGCGGGAAACCGCGAACCAAAACAGACCTCGCTCAGCGCAGCCGTCCTGCGGATCAGCTTCACTCCGTTGAATGCTACGATGAAGATTCGAGGATGCTTGCAGATGGCGCGCCAAACCAGCCACGTGATTGTGCAGCCCACCGCTCCCGGCCCGCAGAAGCCGGCTCGCCCCCGCGACCCGGTCGCCAGCGGCGAGCGCGACGCCGCGCATAATCGCGCCGCCAGCCACAACTACTTCCTGCTGGAGCGGTTTGAGGCCGGCGTCAGCCTGCGAGGAACCGAGGTCAAGTCCATCCGCGAGGGCAAGGCCAACCTCAAGGACTCCTACGGCCTCATCAAGGACGGCGAGGCGTTTTTGCTCAATCTGCATATTGGCCACTACTCCCACGGCAACCTCTCCAACCACGACGAAACCCGCACCCGCAAGCTGCTGCTGCACAGTGCCGAGATTCGCAAGCTACTCTCCAAGACGCAGATCAAGGGTCACACGCTCATTCCCACCCGGCTTTACTTCCGCAACGGACGGGTGAAGTGTGAACTGGCCGTGGCCAAAGGCAAGCAGGACTGGGACAAGCGCGAGACAGAAAAGCGCCGCGAGGCCGACCGCGAGGCTCGCTCCGCCATCAACGCCAACAAACACCGCATGGGGCGATAGGAGTATCTCGTCCCCTCACCGGATCACTTCAATCTCAATCCCCAGATCGAGTTGCTTCCAAACCCGGTCTGTCGTGTAGACCGTGGCCTTGCGGTCGATGGCCAGCGCCAAACAGGCCCTGTCGCCCAGCGAAAGGCCAAAGGGACGAGTGATGGACTGCAACTCCGCCGCTATGCGCGCTTGTGTATCGCTGAAGAAACAGATTTCGCAATGGACACATTGCAAACGGCACCACGCATGTTCGGCAGATGCTCCAACATCGATCATGCGCATATGAGCTTCCGCCAGGTTGACGGTGCTCAACAGGGCACCATCCAGGAGGGGAAGAAGGATATTGCCTCCAGGTTCGTTGAGGAAGACGGCCAGAATCGCCGATGAGTCGAGGACGATAGGGCTAGGCAACCTGCTCCACCTTCTGCAAACGCGCCTGATACAACTCGCGATCTCGCTCCATTTTCTCTTCTTCACGGCGTGCTTCTTCGCGGCGCTCCGCAATCAGCTCGTCCGATGCCAATACACCTGGCTTTCTATATTGCGCGAACTCCTGTTGTATCCGCCGGATACGGGCTAGATGCGTCTCCATGCGCAGAACGCCGTCTTCCATCTCCATCAAAACCGTATCTCCCGCCTTGAGCCCCATCTCCCGCCGGATTGCCGCCGGGATCACAATGCGGCCATTCTGGTTAATCTTGCTGCTCACAGATCGCGGATGAGTGATAACTGATCCCACAATGACACCTCTGCAATAAATGTCATTATAGCATATAAATGACAATTCTTCTGATCGTGTCATTCTAAGTCCCTGGTCCCTGCTCCCTGGTCCCTAACTCAAATCCCTTGTAAACTGTCTCCATGCAGACTGAACTCTCCTTTGCCCCCCTTGCCGGAATCGAAACCGAAGTGCTGGCGGTTCTGGCCGCCGACGCCCAAACCGACAAATCCCCAGACGCCAAGCCCCAGCCCGTCCTGCTCACCGCCGACCCCGCCGTACTGGCCGCCGCTGCCGTCGTGCTGGCCAGCGGAGAATTCAAGGCTGGAACCAACGAGACGCTGCTCTGGCACGGCCCGGCTGGGGTTGCCGCCAAGCGTTTGCTCATCATCGGCCTCGGCAATCAGGCCAAAGTTTCAGCCGACAAGGTCCGCAACGCTGCCGGAACCGCCGTTCGTTTCCTCAAGCCGCGCGGCCTCCGCGAACTGGTCTTCGCGCTGCCTGAGTCGGAGTTGCTGACCGCTGCCGCCGCCACAAGAGCCGCCGTCGAAGGCGCATTTGTCGGCGACTTTGACCCCGACACCTATCGCAGCGACCGCAAAGATCAGAGCATCGAGTCCTTCACCCTCGCCGCGCCCGCAGGTACGGACCAATCCGCTCTCCTGTCCGTACTTACCGAGGCCATCATCATCGGCGAGAGCCAAAACTTTACCCGTTCGCTGGTCAATGAACCGGGCAACAAGCTCACTCCCACCATCCTCGGCCAGCGCGCCGTGCAGATGGCCGAAGAAGTCAAGCTCAACTGCAAGACCTACTCCACCGACAAGCTCCACGAACTCAAGATGGGTGCCTTCTGGAGCGTCTCGCAAGGCTCCGCCGAGCCGCCCGCGCTCATCGTCCTGCGCTATGAACCCGAAGGCGTCTGCGAAGGCCCTGTCCTCGGCCTCGTCGGCAAGGCCATCACCTTCGACTCCGGCGGCATCTCCATCAAGCCCAGCGACAACATGGAGAAGATGAAATACGACATGGCCGGCGGCGCGGCAATGATCGGTGCCATGCGCGCCATCGCTCTGCTCAAACCCAAGGTGCGCGTCCTTTGCGTCGTCTGCGCCGCGGAAAATATGCCCTCGGGCACCGCGCAGAAACCCGGCGACGTGCAGACCGCCATGCCATTCGAAGCCGGTAAACCCGGCAAGACCATCGAGATCATCAACACCGACGCCGAAGGTCGCCTCGTCCTGGCCGACGGCCTGACTTACGCCCGCCAACTCGGCGCTACCCACCTGATCGACGCCGCCACCCTCACCGGAGCCTGCGTCGTGGCGCTCGGCATGGTCAACGCCGGTGCCTTCTCCAACGACGAAGAACTCTGGACAAAGTTCAACGCGGCGCTCGCCGCCTCCGGCGAAAAATTCTGGCGACTGCCTCTCGGCGAGGAGTACGCCGAGCAGATCAAGTCTGATATCGGCGACATCAAAAACACCGGCGGCCGTTGGGGCGGTGCTATCACCGCCGCCGAGTTCCTCAAAGTCTTCGCCGATGAGACGCCCTGGATTCACCTCGACATCGCCGGCCTAGCCTGGGTGGAAGACTCCAAGCCTTACATCGCCAAAGGCCCCAGTGGCGTCGCCGTACGCTCGATTCTGGAGTGGGTGCGGAGTTACTAGCAGTTAGCTCTCAGCCGTCAGCTATCAGCTACCAGAATGATGGAATCACAACAAAGATAGGTGCCCCATCCTTGCGACGTTATTGATTTTGTCGCAAGGGTGGGATACTGCGAACCAAGCAGGTTCTACATCGCCTCCGGGCTTTCAATGCCCAGCCAACTCAGCGCCAGTACAAGCTCCCGCAGAGCCACCGCCGCTGTCGCCAGAAGAAACGTCTTCCGCGCCGGATCTTCTTCAGTCAAAATGTGATGCTTGTGATAGAAGTTATTAAACTCCTGAGCTAACTGGAAGGCATGCTTGGCCAGAATTGCCGGCTCCGAGGTGGCAATGCACTGCTCCAGCACCAGCGTCCGCCGCGCCGCGCGCAGCCACAAAGCCCAAATATCTTCCGCCTCTTCACCTTCCAAATAGCTTCCTAACTCCGCCAGCCCCGCTAACTTCGTTAACTCCGCCTCCGGCTCGATTCCCGCCTTGCGGAAGATATTCCGCGCCCGCACCACTGCGTACAGAATGTACGGACCGGTCTCGCCTTCAAAGCTCAGCGCATCCTTAAAGTCAAAGGCAATTACCGAGTTGCGCGTGTACTTCAGCATAAAGTAGCGCAACGCGCCAATCGCAATTTGCTCGCTAATTTTTTGCCTCTCGGCCTCATCGCGGCCCGTCTGCCGCGCATCGGTTTCGGCGCGCGTGGCGGCGATAAGTTTGTCAATCAAATCATCGGCTTTAACACCAAAGCCCTTGCGCCCACTTACTTCAATGTATGGCCGCTTCAAATCTTCTTCACTGACTTCGTAACCTAACTCGACGGCGCAACGTGGCGTCAGAGCCACCATCTCGTAACTGAAGTGCGTATAGCGATCGGCCTGATCTACGTGTCCCATGCCGCGCAATGCCTGAATCACATTTGCTTGCGGATCAGATTGCCGCGCGTCGATAACATTGTAAATCGCCTGCGCTCCGCCAAATTGTGGGTGAGGATCGTCACCCTGTTCAACCGAAATCCAGCACTCATGCTTCGGATAAGTAAAGAATGGCTTATAACCAAAATCCTTGCCAAGCAAGCCAAACTTCCATAAGTGATAGGCAATATCCTTGCCCACATAAGTTACCGTTCCATTCGAGCGCACTATTACTTTCGCATCTTCATTTGTCTCGCCTGCGGTGACTTCCGCGCCAGGCCGAGTCATCACCCAGCAGCCTTTGTTCTTGCCGTCAGTCTCGAAGTAAAGTACTCCGTTTTGCTTCAGCTTCTCAAACGCCGCCTCCCAGAATTTCAGGTGCAGAATTTCGCTCTCGCGAGGCAGAAAATCATACTCAATATCAAGCCGCAGCATGGTTTCCAGATGCCGCCGCATAACCGCGGTCGAAACTAACTCGGCTAACTCGGAAGTCTCGTTACCGCCCTGCTCCAGCGCGTGCAGCGTAGCATAACGCAGCTTCTTCCGCGCTTCATTTTCCTCCGCGCTACCGGTCGTGTACCATTGCGAAGTCCGCGCATACAAATCCCAGCAATAGTAATCAATCCGTTGACCCTTGCTTTGTAACTCGTCGAGCTGCAGGCGCGCGTCGGCCAGCGACTTACCCTCCAGATGCAGGAATCCCACCACGACATCGGCCACCTGCACGCCGGTGTTATCAATGTAATTCTGCACATCAACCTTTTGTCCTGCGGCGCGCAGCAGCCGCACAAACGTGTCGCCAAGAATCGCATTGCGCAAGTGGCCGATGTGCGCGGCCTTGTTGGGATTAATGCTGGTGTGCTCGACGAGTGAGTGGAGTCCCGTTGCCGTTTGTGATCCAGCTTCGGCCTTAGCCGCAAGCTGCACCCCCGCAGCTCTATCCAGCCGCGCATTGATGTAGCCTGCGCCGGCAACCTCGAAGCCCGCGAAGCCTGTGACCTTGCCCAGCGCCGCCACGATCTCCTGCGCAATCACCTTGGGTGCCTTGCGCAGCTTGCGCGCCAGCTCAAAGGCAACCGGCGTGGCTAACTCGCCATACTTCAGCTCTGGCGGAGTTTCCATCGGGATGTTATCCAGTTGTAACTCGTACTTGTCCGCCAAAACTGCGCGAAGCTGCTGCTCAAACCGTTTTTGCAATTCCAGAACCACGTTATTATTCCTCGGTAATTCTCGATTGTTTCACGATACTTATAACTTGTCGAAGACTTCGCGAAACTCCCATGCACCTTGTTTGCCAGCCAGCCACTCAGCTCCGCGCACGGCTCCTTCGGCAAGGCAACGGCGGCTCTGAATTTCGTGCCGCAACTCCAGCCTGTCCACCTCGCTGGTTGCTGTGACAATGTGCTCGCCCATGGCGTCGCCCACGCGATGAGAGACAATTTCGATCTTGGCACTGGGCCGCACCGCCTCGATGATCTGTTGCAACGTCATCGCCGTGCCGGAGGGCGCGTCGAGCTTGGTGACGTGGTGCGTCTCGGCAATCGAGAATCTGTAGCCGTCGAGCTTGGCTAGTTCCGCAGTGAGGCGGAAGAGCTTTTGTACGCCAATGGAAAAATTCGTCCCGTACAGCAGCCCGCCACCGTGATCGTCGGCCAGCGCCTTCATCGCATCCAGATGCGCGTACCAGCCGGTGGTGCCCACCACAATGCGGCTGCCGCAGGTGAGCACAGCCGTCATATTCTGCACGGCAGCCTCGGGCGCGGTAAAGTCGATCACAGCATCGACGCCTGCCAGCGCGTCGGCGGTGAGCGCTCTGCCCTCGCGATTCTCGTCGATGTCCAACGCGCGCACTGCGTGTCCGCGCTCGCGGGCAACTTCGGCAACCAGGCTGCCGGTCTTTCCCTTGCCTAAAACCAAAAACTGCATGATGACCTCGTCAGAATGGTTGGAAGTTACGGTTTCCTTTCCTAAAATGCAACAAGGATAGGTTTCTGCGTTTCTACTTTTTCGTTTTCATACTTGCTTCGTATACTGCTTTAGCGATGTAAGCGATTACCGCATCACGAGTCGCGTCATCCGCCTTTGATTCGGTAACAAACACCGCAATCGCCAAAAACCTTCCATCGGGCAAACCTATCAGTCCGATGTCGTTTGTAGCATAAGTCAAGCCTTGATTCGTTTTCGACGTTCCCGATTTGTGAATGACGACAATTCCAGCGGGTAAATCTCCCCTCAAGCGGTGCGCGGCCGTGGGCGTATCGCGCATCCACTCTTTGATAAGTTCGGTATGCTGCGTGGAAAGTGGTGAATTGTCATTGAAACGCCGCAGCAGTTGAACTGCGGATCGTGGTTCAATCCAGTTTCGATATTGAGTGGTGAAATCGCTGTGGATCTCACGCTCCGAACTTTCCAAATGAAATCCCTGAATGCCGATGGATTTCACATAGCTGTCTACAACGCCCGGACCGCCAATCACGCGCAGAAGAACGTCAGCGGCAGTATTGTCGCTGAGAGATACCGACAGGCGAAGCAGTTCGCGAATTGAAACATCGACATTCGCTTGTGGGTACTTATCCTGAAGCGGGCTGTAAACGGGAGGAGGGATTCTGTCTGTGGCGAGGAAGCGAACCTGCTGATCGAGGTTGAGATTTCCGGTTTCAACAAGATGGAGCGTGGTAAGAGCCAGCGGAAATTTGAAGACGGAGTGCATCGGAGGATGCGAGTCTGCATTCAGGCCACAGTCCAATTCAGTACCGGGCAGCGAACACGCAACCGAGACCGTGCCCTGAGCATCGGCAGAAATCCTCTGAATCTGCTGCCGCAGATCGCTTTGGCCAAAGGCGCTGATGGCAATGAATGCCAGAAGAAGAGTGTAGCGTTGCACTCGACAAGAATAACAAACCGTCTCCTTTGTAGTGTATTTGCCAGATGGGAATTGCCGAACGGCAGTCAAGACCAGTACTTTAGGTATCAGCCTTAACTGACTCGCATAGAACGCAATTCAGAGAGGATTGGGTGCCCGGCATCAGATGAACTCCCAACCGACCATAGCCCAGCCACGCTGGAACCGCCTCTTTGCCCCCGCCCTCATCCTGCTGGCGGCGGCTGTGGCCGTTGCGCCGCAGCTCCTGCGCGGCCCCTCCTGCGGCCACGATTTCGACTTCCATCTAGCCTCCTGGTTCGATTGCACCAGCAGTTGGCGGCATGGGCTTCTCTATCCACATTGGACCCCCAGCGCCAACTTCGGCGCCGGCGAGCCGCGCTTTGTCTTTTATCCGCCGCTGACCTGGATGCTGGGCGCGACTCTCGGCCTGCTGCTGCCCTGGCAGTTCGTCCCTCTGGCAATCTGTTTTCTGCTGCTGGCTGCAACCGGCCTTGCCACCCGCGCTCTCGCTCGCCTGGTCCTCGACAGCGCCCCCGCCACGCTGGCCGGCTGCGCGGCGCTTTTTTCCGGCTATGCGCTCTTCACCGCCTACGAGCGCTCCGCCTTTGCCGAGTTTGCCGGCGGCTTCTGGATTCCGCTCGTGCTGCTCTACATCCTGCGTGAGCGCAACCCCAACGCTGCGCTCTGGCAACGCGCTCTCGACGGCTCCACGGCTCCTCTCGCTCTCACCGTGGCCGGTTGCTGGCTCTCCAACCCGACAGTCGGCGTCATGGCCTGCTACATGCTCGCCGCCGTTGCGCTGACTCTGGCCGTGACCTCGCGCTCCTGTGCACCCTTGCTGCGCGCTGCAATCGGCAGCTTGCTGGGGATGGGTTTGGTGGCTGCCTATCTCGTCCCCGCCACATGGGAGCAGCGCTGGGTGGACATCCTGCAGGTCACCCGTGATCCCGGCCAGACCCTGGAAAACAATTGGCTCTTTGCCGTTCATGCAGCCCCCTCGCTGGCGGATCACGACTTTGTGCTGCGTCAGGCCTCCATCCTCGCGGTCGGCATGATCGCCGTGGCGCTGGCCGGCCTGCTGGTCACTTGGCTGCGCGGCCGCCTGCCCGCCGACCGGCGCTTGTGGCTGCCTCTTGCCCTCATCCCCATCGCTGTTCTCTTGCTCCAATTCCCGCTCTCGCGACCGGTTTGGAATCTTCCCGAGCTGCGTTTTCTGCAGTTTCCCTGGCGCTGGCTGCTGGTTCTGGAGGCGCCGATGGCCATCTTCTTCGCCTCCGCGGTCTGGCCCGCCAACTCTGCGCAGCGCTGGCGGCGCATCGCCGTGGGCTGCGCCTGCATCACAATCTTTCTCGCCATGACCGCCTGCGCGGACAATTTCTTCTTCCAGCCCTGCGACGATCAGGATTCCGTTCCCGGTATGTTGGACGCGTATCGTAGCGGCCACGGCTTTATCGGCACCGACGAGTACGAGCCAATCGACTCCGACAATTCACTCATCCCCTCCGGCCTGCCCGCCGCCTGCCTGGTTGCCGCCCCCTCCACTCAGCTGGGCGTGCTCCCCAGCGATGCCGACCCAGACAATCCAATCCGCCTTTGGAATGCCGATCAAAACAGTTGCTTGGCGACTCTGAACTGGCAGCACGATCTGCCGGAGCACAAGCGCCTCCACGCCGTTGCGCCTCACTCCGGCTTCCTGGTTCTACGCCTGCTCAGCTTTCCCGCATGGCAGATCAAGCTCAATGGCCAGCCGGTCATTGAGCTTCCCCACCGCGACGATGGCTTGATCGCCGTCCCCGTGCACCAAGGGCCGGTCGATCTCGCCGTGGATTGGACCACGACGCCCGACATCCTCGCCGGTCGCTGGCTCAGCGCACTGGTCGTGCTGCTGCTCGCCGTTCTTTGCTTGCTGGAGCGAAAACTGCGCCGCTCTCGGTTATCATGAGGCAATGTCCATCGATTTGAAAACGATGCTGCAACAGAGCGCGGCGCTGACCGAGCAGGCGCTGGAGGAGCTGCTGCCCAGCGCGGAGACCGTGCCCGCATCCATCCACGGTGCCATGCGCCACTCCACCTTTGCCGGCGGCAAGCGGCTGCGTCCGGAGCTGGCTTATCAGGGTGCCGTTACCATCTGCGGCCAGCGGCCCCAGGGAATCGCGCGGCTGGGCGCGGCTCTGGAGATGCTGCACACCTACTCGCTGATCCACGACGATTTGCCCGCCCTGGATAACGACGATCTGCGCCGCGGCAAGCCCACCTGCCACAAGGCCTTCGGCGAGGCCATCGCCATCCTCGCCGGCGACGCCCTGCAAACCCGCGCCTTCGAAGTGCTGGCTTCGCTTGACGCGCCGCCCGCCGCCACCGTGCAGATCATCGGCCTTATCGCCAACGCTATCGGCACCATCGACGGCATGATCGCCGGCCAGGTGCTGGACATTGAAAGCGAGCACACCAAGCCCACCCCGGAGCTGGTGCAAGCCATTCACCGCGCCAAGACCGGCGCGCTCATCCGGGTCAGTGTTGTCTCCGGCGGCGTCTATGCCGGTGCCACCACGGAAGATGTCGCCCGCCTCACGCTCTTCGGCACCAAAGCTGGGTTGGCCTTTCAAATTGTGGATGATGTGCTGGATATGACCGTGGACTCCGCGCATTTGGGCAAGACCGCGGGCAAGGATCAGGTCACGGAAAAAGCCACCTGGCCGGCCGTCTACGGCATCGAACAGAGCCAGCGCGACGCCGCCCGCCTCATCGAAGAAGCCTTTGCCGCTCTCGCGCCCTACGGCAGCCGCGCCGACGGACTGAAGGCCGTCGCCCGCTATCTCGTCGAACGAAAAAATTGAGCAATAACTCTTGACTTACAAAAATAGTTTGCACTTGTTTCTGATCTCTGTTATAAATATTTCTATATGAGAAGCAATTATCTCTATACCGCTGCTTGTTGTTGTTGCCTCTAATCTGCGCATTCCTGCGCGGGTGATCCCGCATTCCATCCAATTGAATAACTGCTGACAAGAATTATCTTGTTCAATTTCGTGTGCGCGGATTCTCCGCTGCTTGCAGGAATTGCGCGAGTGCGCCTTGTCATGCGAAGAGGACACTCCATGAAAAAACTCCTTGCTTTGCTGTTTCTTCTGCCCCTTTATCTGCCGGCGCAAACGCCCACCGCTTCGCTCTCCGGCATCGTCGAGGATTCCTCGGGTGCCGTTATCGCCAATGCCAAGGTGACTGCGCGCAACACTGCCACCAGAATTGACTACGCAGCTTCCACGGATGCTCGCGGAGCCTATCAAATCCTCAACCTTCCTCCCGCAATCTATGATGTAACTGCCGCGGCGGAGAAGTTCAAATCGGAAGTTCAGCACGGCGTGATTTTGCAGGTGGCCGGGCACGCACGTACCGACTTCTCGCTCGCAGTCGGCCAGGTTGCGGAGACCGTGCAGGTCTCCAGTCAGGCCGCGCTTACTGACACCGAGTCGGCGGCTGTGGGCGCCGTCATCGACAACCAGAAGGTACTCGAACTGCCTTTGAATGCGCGCCAGTTCTACTCGCTGGCCCTGCTCACTCCCGGCGTTTACCAACCCGCGCAGAACTCCACGCTCGGCTATCGCGGCGGCTTCAACGTGGCCGGATCAAAGGAGACCTGGAATAACTTCACGCTCAACGGCGTGGACGACAACGATGAAGCCATCGACGGACCCAGTTATCGTCCCAGCGTCGAAGCCATTCAGGAATTCAAAGTCCTCACCGGCATTTACTCCGCCGAATACGGGCGGACCTCCGGCGGGCAGGTGGTGGTCGTTACCAAATCCGGCGGCAACAAATTCCACGGCGATCTCTTCGAGTTTCTCCGCAACCAACTGGTTGATTCGCAGAATTTCTTTACTCCGCCCGGTAAGACGCCTCCCTATCATCGCAATCAGTTCGGTGCCACGCTGGGCGGTCCCATCCAGCACGATAAAACATTTTTCTTTGTGAATTATGAAGGCCTGCGGCTGGTGCAGCAATATGTCGCTCTCTCCACCGTTCCCACCACGGCCATGCTGCAAGGCGACTTCCGCAGCCTGCTTTCCCTGCCCACGCCGATTCACGTCATCAATCCATTCACCGGCGTGGATTTTACCACTCCCAATGTGATCGATCCGGCATATCTCAGCACTCTGGGCGGAGAACTGGCGAGCTTCTATCCACAAACTCCCACTTACCCGACTCCCGCCGGTCAGAAACCGGGTAACAACTATAACTTCTCGCAGCCGGGAACCGAGCAGTTGAATGAGTTTGCCATACGCGTGGACCGCACATTTTCGCCCTCCGATTCCGCGTATGCCAACTATAACTTCTTTAACGATCCCACCTTTGTTCCGGGCAACAATCAATGCGGACCTTATTATGTTCCGGGCTTCGGTTGCAAAGACGGACTGACCACGCAACTCGCGGTGGTTTCGGAGACGCACATCTTTCGCCCCACCCTCACCAACGAAATTCGCCTGAACTTCGAGCGCTTTCGGCAATCGGGCATCCAGCAGGATGTAACAGCGAGCTTCCCCGGTCTGGCGGGCGTATTCAATGGCGTATTGCCCAACAACACCGGCCTGCCGAACACCTCGGTTACCGGCTTCTCCACCATTGGCGGCGCCACTAATATGCCGCAGCAACGCTTTGACAACACTTATCAGTTCTTTGATGCTCTGAGTTACACGCGCGGCAAGCACACCCTCCGGGTCGGTGCCGACCTTCGCTACGCCGACTCCATCGACGAAACCATCTACACGGGCCGCGGCGCGCTCACCTTCACCGCTCCCTCCGCCGGACCGAGCAGCGGATATTCCTTTGCCGACTTATTGCTCGGCATTCCCACCACCACCACGCGCAACCCCACCGCGCCCACCATGCGCCCCTATCATCATGATGTTTCCTTCTTCGGTCTGGATGACTGGCGCTATCGTCCCTATCTCACCTTTAATCTTGGCCTGCGCTGGGAGTACGATTCGCCCATCCGTGATCTCTCCGATAACCTCTCCGGATTTAACGCCGCCACGGGAGTGATTGATTGGGCCGGACATAACGGTGTGGCCGATCACCTTTCCAAATACGACCTGAATAACTTCGGCCCGCGCCTGGGCTTCTCCTGGCAGCCGCGACATAACAGCGATACCGTAGTTCGCGGCGGCTTTGGCGTCTTCTATAACGTGCCGGTGCTGTTGCAGGGTTTTGTCAACGTCCTCGATCAATATCCGGTCCGCAATCCCCAGACCTTCACTGCAACCAAGACAGCTATTATCACCCTGAGCAACGCATTTCCCGCTGCCAACGCCGCCGGCTCGCGCACCGCCACCGGCATCAATCCCAACTTTTCCACGCCCTATGTCGACGAGTGGAGTCTGGGAATCCAGCAGGCTATCTCCAAATCTGCTTTCATCGAACTCACCTATCTCGGCTCAAAAGGAACCAAGCTGCCCACCGAGATCAACATCAACCAGGCTGTTCTCGGAGCAGGCTCGGTGAATTCGCGCCGGCCCTATCAAACGCCGTATGTCGGGCTGACCTTCGGCAACATCACTTACCTGCAAACTGAGGGCAACTCGTCCTATCACTCTTTGCAGGCCAAGCTGCAACAGAATTACAGCAATGGGCTTTCATATCTGGTCGCATGGACCTATGGCCGTTCCATCGACGACGGACCCGGATATGAAGCCAGCAGCAACGCCTCCAAGCAGCTTCCGCAAAACTCCTATAACCCCAAGGGTGAAAAGGGCCTCTCGGATTTCGATGTGCGGCAGCGCATCGTCGCCAGTCCGGTCTACAATCTTCCCTTTGGCCTGCATGGAAAGCATTTGATCAATGGCTTGCCCTCCCAGATCATCGGCGACTGGCAGATTTCGGGCATTGTCACCTGGCAGACCGGTCAGCCTTTCACCGAGTACTACGGCACGGACAACAGCAACACCGGCGAAAACGCCGACCGCCCCAATGTTGTCTCCAACCCCAACTCGGGCGCGCCGCATACCGTGGCGCAGTGGTTTAACACTGCCGCATTCGCCGCCGCGCCCGCGGGCTCCTTCGGCAATGAGGCGCGCAACTCCATCATCGGACCCGGCTATACGGACCTGGACACAGCTCTTGCCCGCGTCTTCCCCATTCACGACGGCATCAGCCTGCACTTCCGCGCTGAGGCCTTCAACCTTGCCAACCATCCCAACTTCTACAACCCCACCGGAACCTTCGGCTCCGGCACCTTTGGCAAGTTATCCCAGGCCTACGATCCCCGCCAGCTTCAGTTTTCGTTGAAGCTGCTGTTCTGAAACCGCAACTCAACCCCAAGGAGATATTCACCATGAAATTCATCACACGCATCGCCCTCGCCGTCCTGCTCGCCGCCGGCATTCTTGCCACCACCACCTATGCCCAAGAGGCCGGCGGCAGCGCGCCCCGCACCTCGCAGGCCTACTACAAGATCACCAACGGCCAGCAGCAAGAGTGGTTGAGCCTTTACAAGAACTACCACTATCCCATCCTCAAGGCGCTCAAGGAGCAGGGACTCATCAAGAGCATCACGCTCTACAAGCGCGACCGCCATCACCTGGTTCCGGCCTGGGATTATGAACTGCAGATCGTCTGGCGCGACAAAGTTGCGCAGGCCACCGGAGGCGGTCCCGAGCTGCTCCACAAAATCTTCCCCGACTGGGCCGACTACCAAAAGCATGAAGCCCGCCGCTGGGAAGTCACCGCCGAGCACTGGGACGAGGATCTATCTCCCGTTCCCGTTGAGTAGGGTCTGCTAACACTACTGGGTTAACAGGCCCTAAGCAAACGGCCCGCTCTGCCATGCAGGGTGGGCCGTCTTCCTTCTGAAATCATTCTTCCATCACGACCGCGTAGATTCCGTCGTGATGCGTTCTTATCCTGCCGCTGCCACCCGCCGCAACACCGCCACCACGCCCTCGGTTGAGCCGTTCACCTTGTCCACCATCGGCGAGGTGCTGATCTCCACCCGCAGCTCGCGACGCTCGCGGTCCAGCATCGTCGCCACACCGCTTGCCCGCTTGTCCAGCTTCATCGTAAAGTCCAGCTTGCTCTTGTCGTCGGAAACGTAAGATAGCACCGGCAACGCCTTCTCGATCACCTTGTTTTTCAACTCAGCGGCCTTCCAACCAAACAGTTCCTCCGCCGCCGCATTGATCGTGCGAATAAACCCCAGCGCGTCGGTCACAATCACCGCATCGGCCATCGCTTCCAGCGCATTCTCCAGCCACAGGCGCACACGCTCGGCCTCTCCCTGCGCCTTGTGCATCTCGCTCACGTCCACGCTCACCACTCGCATTCCCGTCGGCTGACCATCGCCGTCGCGGATCAGGTTGCGATGAATCTCGTAGACGCGGAAGTTGCCGGAGCTGTCATAGATGGAACGCCGCGCCACCGGCGGATCCTGGCGCGTCTCCATTGCCGTCTCAAAAGACGCGCGGCTCCGCTCCTGCTCCTCGGCAGGCATCATCTCCCAGGCCAGTTTGCCGATCAACTCCCCGGCGTGGCTCGAGTGAAGCGACCGCGTCAGGCGATTGGCGCGGGTGATCGCTCCATGGGCATCCATCTCGACATAGGCGACTGGCAGGTCGTCCAGCGCGTCGGAGATATTGTGATCTTCCAGTACAGGCATTGCCTCGGATATCACATTCATCTTTTCACCTTTTTTTCATGCCCTGCATGGAGAGTTTGTAAAGATCATCCGCGGTTTTGAAGCTGTCAATCGGAGTCAGATCAAACGTAATCGGAATGCGCAGCATAATCGAGCGCCCACCGATGTTGACGTTGATGTCGCTGTTCTTCGCGGCAATGCGGCGCAGCTCCGCGTTCAGAAGATGTTCGTTGGGACGATTCAGCAGAATCGCCACCAGCGAGGAGTCGCTCCAGTGATAGATGGTGTCTTCGCTCGGCAGCCCCGCCGTCAAACAAGCCGAGACGGCCATCAGGCAATCCTCCACTGCCTCCGGGCCAAAGCGCTGGCTCACCATCTCCAGGCAACTGAGACGGAAGATGGCGATAAAGCCCGTCTGGCCGCGCTCCATCACCTTGCGCAATTGCTCCACCGCCGCGCCGCCGCCCAGCAACCCCGCCGCATTCTCGTTCGAGGTCGAGGTATCGGCCACCTTCAGCGGTGAAATCTTGGCCGCCTCCGCGCTCCCGGCCCGCATCTCCAAGAATCCTTCCAAAAGATCGCGATATTCCTTGATCTGATCGCCCGTCGTCAGCTTTTCAATATCCTCGGTCAGCGGCAGCGCTTCAGCCAAATCCGCCTTCACGCCCATCGCGGTCAGCAGCTCGCGCACCAGCTTGGCCGTCAGCAGGCGCCAGTTCTTCTGCCGCTCCCGCAGCGCCTTCTCCACGCCGATGCGATAGATCTCAAATTCATGCTGAATCGCATTGACCACCTTCAGACGCTCGGCGTTGTCCATGGTGTCGGGAATCTGCAACGCCATGCGCGCTGCCGTCCCGCGAAACTCGCTGTAGGTCTTGGCGTCTATACGCGGCATCGCCTCCGCCACGCCCTCCACCAGCGCGGTCATGCACTGGATCGTATTTTCGGCCTCCGGTTCCACGCCTACCGCGGCCTGACTCTTGCCCCATAGGCTCATCGCAAACACTCCCGGCAATCTCATCGGCAGCAATGCCCGCTTCCATTAGGCCTTTCCCAAAATGGATGCGGCGCAGCAGCCCAACCCCCTCCTCCTGTAAAATATTCATGACTATGCAAAAAAAATACCCCATCGGAATCCTCGGTGCCACCGGAATGGTCGGCCAACGCTACATCCAACTGCTGGAAAACCATCCCTGGTTTGAGGTCGCTTGGATCGCCGCCAGCGACCGCTCCAGCGGCAAGCCTTACTGCGAAGCCGCCAAGTGGCGCCTCGACACGCCCATCCCCGACCGCATCGCCAACATGATCGTCTCCCCAGCCGACCCTGAAGGCGCTCCCAAGGTCATCTTCGCCTCCATCGACGCCAGCTTTGCCCGCGAGATGGAGCCGCGCTTTGCCGCCGCCGGCTGCGCCGTGGTCTCCAACTCCAGCGCCTTCCGCATGGCTCCCAACGTGCCCCTGGTGCTGCCTGAGGTCAATGCCGATCACCTTCACCTCATTGAGGAACAATCCTGGCGCAAAGACTCCGGCGGCTACATCGTCACCAACTCCAATTGCACCGTCATGGGTCCGGTGCTGGCCCTCAAGCCCATCCAGGACCGCTTCGGCATCACGCAGATCTTCGCCGTCTCCATGCAGGCCGTCAGCGGCGCGGGCTACCCCGGCGTCGCCTCCATGGACATCCTTGACAACGTCGTCCCCTACATCGCCAACGAAGAAGAGAAGATGGAGGAGGAACTGCTCAAGCTGCTCGGCACGCTCGACGGTCACACCGTCACCCCGCTTCCGGCGCGCATGAGCGCCAGTTGCAACCGCGTCCCAGTCGTCGACGGTCACACCGTCAGCGTCTCCATCAAGCTCGCCAAGCCGGCCACCCGCGAGGAGATTCTCGCCGCCTGGGCCGACTTCCGTCCCCTCGCCGGCCAGGATTTGCCGTTTGCCCCCGATCAGCCCGTGCAATGGGCGCCGCAGCCCGACCGCCCCCAGCCCCGCCTCGACCGTAATCGCGGCAACGGCATGGCTGTCACCGTCGGTCGCCTGCGCCCTTGCGGCTTGCTCGACTGGAAGTTCACCGTCCTCTCCCACAACACCATTCGCGGCGCCGCCGGTGCCACCATCCTCAATGCCGAACTGCTCGCCAGCCTGGGGAAACTCGCATGAGCCTCGTAGTCATGAAGTTCGGCGGCACCTCGGTCGAAGACCCCGCCGCCATCACGCGCACCGCCGCCATCGTCGCCGGTCGCGTCGCCCTCGGCAAGCAGCCCGTCGTCGTCGTCTCCGCCATGGCCAAGGTCACCGATTCGCTGCTGCGCGCCGCCGCCGCCGCCGCTGAAGGAGACCGCACCGGCGCACTGGCCATCAGCTCCCGCCTGCGCGTACGCCATCGCGAGACCGCCGCCGCACTCGTCAAAGATGCCGCCGCACTCATCAATCTCATCGATCAGGAGTTCGACTCCCTCGACGAGATTCTCCGCGGCCTCGCCGCCATCCTCGAACTCACCCCGCGCATCAGCGACCTCATCGTCAGCTACGGCGAACGCCTCTCCAGCCGCATCGTCGCCGCCGCTTTCCATGAGTTGGGCATCAACGCCGCCCACGTCGACGCGCGCGAGGTCGTCATCACCGATTCGCAATTCCAGAAGGCCGTCCCCCAGGACGCGCTCATCGAGCAGCGCGCCCAGGCCAAGCTCCTCCCGCTCACCGCGCAGGGCAAGGTACCCGTAATGGGCGGCTTCATCGCCTCCAACGAAGCCGGCATCACCACCACCCTCGGCCGCGGCGGCTCCGACTTCACCGGCGCCCTCATCGGCGGCGCGCTGGCAGCAGAGGCCATCGAAATCTGGACCGACGTCGACGGCATCCTCACCGCCGATCCCCGCGTCGTGCCCGACGCCCTACGCGTCAAGATCATCAGCTTTGAAGAGGCCGCCGAGCTGGCCTACTTCGGCGCGAAAGTCTTGCACCCGGCCACCATTCTGCCCGCCGTCAAAAAGAACATTCCCGTCCTCGTCCTCAACAGCCGCAACGCCGCCTGCGAGGGCACCCGCATCACCTCGCTCGCCCCCCGCTGCCGCAGCCCCTTCAAATCCATCGCCGTCAAAAAGAAGCTCTCCATCATCGACATGGTCGCCAGCCGCATGCTCATGACCCACGGCTACATGAAGGAGATCTTCACCGTCTTCGACAAGCACAAGTGCGCCGTCGATATGGTCTCGACCAGCGAGGTCTCGGTCTCGCTCACCGTCGACTCCAATGACAACATCTCCGCTCTCGCCGCCGATCTCGGCCAGCTCGCCGATGTGAAGTACGAGGGGAAAAAAGCGCTCATCTGCCTGGTCGGCGACGACATTCGAGGACAAAACGGCATGGCCGCCCAAGTCTTCTCCGCCATACGCCACATCAACGTGCGCATGATCTCCCAAGGAGCCAGCGAAATCAACATGAGTTTTATGATCGACGAAGACGACGCCGACGAGGCCGTCCGCTCCCTCCACGCCGCCTTCTTCCAAGACCCCGACCCCGCGATCTTCGACGTGGTCGCTCGCAAAACAAAATAGCTTGTCATCACAAAATCCCCTGTCATCCTGAGCGAGCGAAGCGAGTCGAAGGACCTGCATTTGCTTTTGCCAGGCTGCGGAAAATCTCATCACCGGACACCCAGGTCCCGCTTTTGGAACCCGGGCCTCCACTCGCCCCCTGCGAGCGAACAGCCGGGTGCCCTACCCTCGCCGCGTTTTTTGTTTTTGTGGCTAGGGTGGGAACACGTGCACCACTCCAGCGCACTACTCCGCTGCCAGCTCCGCCTTCTTGCGCCCATAAATCACCACCACCGCCGCCAGCAGCAGCAAAATAATCCCTAGCGCCAGCAGGCTACCCTCGGGACCGTCCGCGCCGCCGCACCACAGCGTGTTGCCCGCGGGCGTGGCGCTCAGCATGTGGCCGGAGGTGACCATGCCGCTGTTCGGCGTGCCGTAGAAAAATGTCTCCGCCCAATCCCACGCCGCGTGGCAGCCAATCGCCCACCATGCGGAACCAGTTACGCGCACGCTCACGCAGAAGACAAAGCCGATCAACGCCGCGGCAAAGATGCCGATCCAGTTCTCGCCGTTGTTGCCGAGGTGGACGAAGCCGAAGAGCGTCGAAGTGACCCACGCTGCCTGCCAGAAGGATGCCGCGGGCACTTTTTTAACCTGAAGCCATAGGCAGGGAAGCAGCCCCAGCAGCGCGGCGGCATAAACGCCCCAAACGCCGTTGCCCTTGCTAGTGAGCAGCAGGTACAGGCAAACCGGGCCGACCGTCCCCAGCGCCCACCAGAAGTTGATGCCGCGCGTGAGCGTAAATTGCAGGAAGCAGCGGAAGGTGCCCTCCTCAAAGCAGCCCACCAGCAGAAAAGCGCCGGCCCACAGCGCGCCCTCCTTGACCATCTCCGCACCGGAGAGAGCGCTGGGAGCAATACGCAGCCAGCCGCCCAGGGCCAGCACTCCCACCAGCGCGGAAAGCGCCGTAAAGCCGACTGCAAGGCCGCTGAAAAGATGATGTGCGCGTCGCGTGCCGGTCAGGTTATAGGCCAGCAAATTGCGGCGACCCTCGATGAACGCCAGCACTACGGCCGCCCCCGCCAACGGCAGCACGACACTCAGCTCTCCCCAAAAAATCGATGCCGCGGAGAAATCATCCCCTGCGCTGATCAGATGGAACAAATAGAAGGCCGTTCCCACAAGGTAGTTGAACACTCCGGCATGGCCCGGAAAGCCACTCAGCATGAAAAAGAAAAGTACCGCCCAACCAGCGCGCAATCCATCGCCGCCAAGAAACACACCTTGCAGATCAAGATATTCCCTCGCCTCTGGCCTGAGAGCTGCCTGCGCGGCCTCCTCGGTCTGCATCCCAGCCGGCGGCGGTGGCGGGTTCTCCGGCTCCATGCAAGCTCCTTCAATAAAATCAGAATCGATGTGGAACGTCACTGATCGAACGATACCTTACGAGATCGCTGCTTGGGTAGTTCCGTTCCGGAAATGGCCACTCCTGACACGCAAGCGGAGTTTGCCCCACTGCAGGCCTCTTGACACAACCGTCCGCTGCCTTGATGCTTAACTGTTCCGGTCTTTCACACTTCGGCGTACGGGAGTTCAGATTTGCAGGTTCGCGTCTTCTATCACGACAAATGCTTCGACGGTGCCTGCTCGGCCTCGCTCTTCACGCGCTTCCACCGCGAGTGCGTCACCCCCAACGCCAGCTACGAGTACCACGGCTTGGTTCATCGCGCCGGCGCGCTCTTTGACGAGAGCGAGTTCTGCGGCGACGAAAACGCCATCGTCGACTTCAAGTACTCCGCCTCGCCGCGTATCACCTGGTGGTTTGACCATCACCTCTCGGCCTTTCTCACCCCTGAGGATCACCAGCATTACCTCGCCTGCAAACAGGACCCGGTCTGCGGATCCCATCGCTTTCTGGACGCCGATTACACCTCCTGCACCAGCTTTTTGGCGCACATCGGCGCCACACGCTTCGGCTTCAACACCGCGCCGGTCGCCGAGCTGATCCACTGGGCCAACATCGTCGACGGCGCAAAGTACGAAAGTCCCGAGGCCGCCGTCGAGATGGCCGCTCCGGCCATGAAGCTCACCCTTATCATCGAGTCCACACAGGACAATGTCTTTATCCCTCGGCTCATTCCGCTGCTCACCGAGATGCCGCTGGCCGAGGTGCTCAGCCAGCCCTTCGTCGCCCCGCTGCTGCCGCCGCTGTTGGAGCGCCACCAGCAGGCCATCAAGCTGATTCGAGAGCGCAGCGAAGAGCGCGACGGCACCATCTTCTTCGACATCACCGACCAGCCGCAAGAGGGCTACAACAAGTTCATTCCCTACTACCTGCACCCGCAGGCGACCTACTCCATCGGTCTCTCCAGCTCCAGCTTCCGCACCAAGGTCTCGGTCGGCTCCAACCCCTGGACCAATGCCGACCCCGCCAAAATGACCAACCTCGCCAACATCTGCGAGCGTTACGGCGGCGGCGGCCATGCCCGCGTCGGCGCCATCAGCTTCCCCCCCGACCACGCGGACGACGCACGTAAAGCCGCAGCCGAAATCGTCGCCGAACTGCGAGCCAAGAATCCGCTGTCGTAGATACAGCCCCCTCAGATGATTCAGATGCTTTAGGCGGACAGAGCCGGAAAATATGGACTCGTGACCGGCGCTTGAGTGAGGTCGCAGCCTTGCTTGGACTGAATGCCTCCGCCACCAGTTAAATTGCTCTTCAGTCCCTCGCCCCCATCCACCCGCCGCCACATTTTCCACATCCCCCCTGTTGCTTAACTTGGTTCGTGTTTTTTCTGGTTTCTCCGGTATTTTTAGGGGTATGATAGGAAAAATAGCGGTTTGCATCCAAGTTTTCACTTGACAATTATGGTTCATTTGCCAGAGAGTAACACTTATCGTGGCGCTGAGAAGCGCCTCGGAGTACCCGCTCTGGCACTCCGCACATTGTTTATGGCAACCACTCCGTTATGTGTGGATACACGCGAGGTTGTGCGCTGCAACTATCCCCCTTGCGGCCTGATTCAATTCAAGACAATCAACGCACTTTGCAGAAAGTGCCGTCGGCCCCTGGAGGTCGATGAGACTGCGCACCTCGGACCCATTTCCATTGACCAGTACGCCGACGATCCTTCGGCAGAGGCTGGCTCCAATGTCGCCGAGCAGGTGAAGGAGATCCGCCGCGCGCGCCACCTAAGCCAGCGCCAACTGGCCGGACGTATGTTGGTGCCCAGGACTTACATCTCCAAGATCGAAAATGGCAAGGCCATCCCCACCCTCGGCTCGCTGCAGAGGCTGGCCGTGGCTCTGGGTGTGGACCTGCGCCAGTTGGTCAAGGATGCTCGCAGCCAGCGTGACGACGAAGTGGCGTCGATTCTGGCCGATCCCTTGCTGGCCGAGATTGCGACCGTGCTGCCCTCGCTTGACACGCTCCATCGCTCGCTCGTCTACGGTGCGGCACGCGACATGGCCCTTGGTCACCGGCGCATCGCGTAGCGGTCCTGTGGCTAGCTTCCCGTTCTGGATGCGGGGCAACGAGGTCCAATTCGTCACTGGCTCTCGCCTTCCCGTTGTTGAGCGACTAGGCCGTGACGCAATTGCGGCTCTGCTACGCTTGTGCTACGGTCGATGATGCAGGCAATAGCTCGCGGCGCGGATTTCCGCTGTGCCGGAGTTGAGGTTGAGGCATTTTCTTTGGTACTGGCTCCCACACTGCGCATCGAAGATCTCTCCGCTGAGGAGCGCGCCGTCTATGCGACTCTGAAGCCGGAGAGCCTGCCCCAGCACGTCGCCATCATCATGGATGGCAATGGCCGCTGGGCCGGCAGCCGTTCGCTCAAGCGCTTCCTCGGCCACCAGCAGGGTGCCAGCACCGTGCAACTGGTTACCGAAACCGCCGCCCGCATCGGCCTGCCCTGGCTCACCCTCTACGCCTTTTCCCTCGAAAACAATCTTCGCCGCCCCCGCGCCGAGGTCAACTTCCTCATGCGCCTGCTGAAGACCTATCTCGAAGCCAACCTCCAGCGTATGCTGGACAACAACATCCGCCTGCGCTACATCGGGCGCACCCACGAGCTGCCCGCCGAGGTACAGGAGAAGATGCGCTGGGCCGAGCAGGCCACCGCCGCCAACACAGGAACCACCCTCACTCTGGCGCTCAACTACAGCGGACGCTCGGAGATCGTCGACGCCTTCCGCTCCCTTGCCGCCGAGATGAAGGCCAAACATCTCGACCCCTCCCACATCACCGAAGAAGATATTCACCGCCATCTCTACACCGCAGAGATGCCAGACCCCGACCTGCTCATACGCACCTCCGGCGAGATGCGCCTCTCCAACTATCTCCTCTGGCAGATCGCCTATACCGAAATCTTCGTCACCGAGCGCCTCTGGCCCGACTTCAAAGGCCTTCATCTGCTGGAAGCCATCGCCGACTTCCAGCTCCGCGAGCGACGCTACGGCGGCCTCAGCCAGAGCGTCGGCGAGGTGGAAGAGGATATTGAACGAACCCAGCTCGCCGTCGATTGATTACCTCGGAGCAGATTTTTTCTGTGACTGCCTGACCCCGCGCCCGCTTCGGACGAAGAAGTGCACGTGGGGGATTTTTCATTGGAAAACTCTGCGTTGGACAACACGACAAACGAGGCAAATCAAACGTCCAGACAAGAGAATTCGGCAGCACGTGCCAAGCGGCTGGCCGAGCAGATGCGTTTCCGGCTCAAGGAATCCATGGCACAGCGCGGTGGCTCGGAGGCCTTTCTCCATTGGCTCCGCTCCGACGCGGAAAAGCACGCCTGATGCAGCGCGAGCTCCCCGCATTGCGCGCTCGGCGATCACCGGCACCATTCGGAGGAAAAATGCCTCTAAAAGAAGAGAAAACAACGCCCGTTGAAGAAAATGCGGCCACCCGCGCCAAGCGGCTCATCGAGCTGGTCCACGTGCGCGTCAAGGAAGAGTCCATGCAGCGCGCCGTCTCCCAGGCCCTCCTCTATTGGCTCCGCCTGGAGGCCGAAAAAACCGCCTGAAGCCTATTCCCGCACGCACATTCGCCTCCATTTCTACCGGAATCAGCAGGTTGCTGGCCTGTCTGCCGAGCCAACCCTACCCCCGGCAGTGTATCCTCAACCTGGAATGAAACGTGTACTGACCGCTCTTATCCTGATTCCTTTGGTCCTGCTCCTGGTCTTTTTCGGACCGAGCTGGCTTTTCTCTCTCGCCGTTGCCGCGTTGGCGGCTCTGGCGGCGTGGGAGTTTCTCGATCTTGCCGAAATCTACGGTGCCAAGCCGCCGCGCATCGCCGTGTTGGTGGCCGTCGTCGCGCTCTTTGCCGGCAACTTCATCTGGGACCATCGCGAACAGACCTCGGCCCTGCTCGGCATCCTCAGTCTGGCCCTGCTTGTCTATTGCACCTTCTCCCGGCCTGTCGAGGAGATGATGGCCGATGCCGCAACCTCCATCTTCTGCCTCTTTTACGTCGGCATGACGCTGGTGGCTCTGCCCGCCCTGCATGAAGAGGTTAATGGCCCGTCGCTGCTCGCCTTTCTCTTCTGCGTGGTATGGGCCGGAGACATCGCCGCCCTCTACGTGGGCCGAGCCTGGGGTCGCCACAAGATGGCACCCTCCCTTAGCCCCAACAAAACCTGGGAGGGAACCATCGGTTCAGTCGTCGGCAGCCTGCTGGCAACCGGCGCTCTGCTCGGCCTCGCAAAGCTCTTCGATCTCTGGGACAAGGTCTGGCTCTCTTATCCTGAAGACCTCTGGTACTGGCTGGCTCTGGCCGTCCTGGTCAACGCCGCCGCGCAGATCGGCGATCTCGCCGAGTCCGCCCTCAAGCGCTCGGCTGGCGTCAAAGACTCCGGAACCCTGCTCCCCGGCCACGGCGGCGTCCTGGACCGCATCGATGCCCTGCTCTTTGCCGCTCCCGTCCTCTGGTACGCCCTGATCTTTCACCCGTAAGCGCGAAGGCTGGGATCAGGGAATGTCTTATGCGAATCGTCATTAAGAGGCCATGGCTCAAGCTGCTGTTTTGTATCAGGGCATGACTTTAGTCGTGCCGCAAAAGCAAATAATAAATTTTGTGGCTTTAGCCCCTAAGGGAACGTTGGCTAATTGTTATGCATTTCAACCGACGCCTATGACAAACTCAATAGTAAACAGAAAGAGGCATAAAACCTGCAAAAGGTATCAGCTATTTGGCAGACACTCGAGCCATACGAGCTAAAACTAGGGCAGACGCTTTTCCAATAGCGTTGTGGGATGCTACCCTCGGAACCTGTCGAGCGATAATTAATGCACGAGGAAAAATACAAACGCCTTGAAAAAACTCGCCATTCTCGGTTCCACCGGCTCCATCGGACAAAGCACCCTCTCCATCGTCGAGCAATTCCCCGACCGCTACTCCGTCGTCTCGCTCGCCGCCGGACGCAACCTCGATGAAGCCTTCGCGCAATGCCTACGCTGGCGGCCCAAGCTCGTTTCGCTCGCCACCGAAGAGCTGGCCGCGCAGCTCGCCGCCAAGCTCAAGCAAGCCGGCGTCTCCGGCGTCGAAGTCGTCCACGGCACCGCCGGCACCGTCGCCTGCTCCACGCTCCCTGAGGCCGATTTCGTCGTCTCGGCCATCGTTGGCGTCTCCGGACTCGAAGCCACGCACGCCGCCATCCTCGCCGGCAAGCCCATCGGCCTCGCCAACAAAGAGTGCATGGTCGCCGCCGGCGAAATCCTCACCGCCGCCGCCCGCCAGCGCAACGTCCCTATCCTCCCCATCGATAGCGAGCACAACGCCGTCCATCAGTGCCTGCGCGTCGGCAAACACAATGAAGTCAAGACCATATGGCTGACGGCCTCGGGCGGTCCCTTCCGCAAGCTGCCGCTGGCAGACTTCGCCTCCATCACCCCCGAGCAGGCCCTCAAGCACCCCACATGGGTGATGGGCCGCCGCATCACCATCGACTCCGCCTCCATGCTCAACAAAGGCCTGGAAGTCATCGAAGCCTGCCGCCTCTTCGATGTGACGCCCGCTCAGGTCCGCGTCACCATCCATCCCCAGTCCACCGTCCACTCCCTGGTCGAGTACGTTGATGGCTCCATCCTGGCGCAAATCTCCGTCACCGATATGCGCCTGCCCATCCTCTACGCGCTCTCCTTCCCGGAGCGCCCCGCCTCCACGCTCACCTTCGACCTCGCCCAGCTCTCCCAACTCGACTTCGAGCAGCCCGACCTCGAGCGCTTCCCCTGCCTGCGTCTCGCCTTCGAGGCCGCGGCAATCGGCGGCACGCACTGCATCGCCCTCAACGCCGCCGACGAGGTCGCCGTCGAGGCCTTCCTCGACCGACGCATCCCATTCACCGGCATCCCGCGTACAATTGAGAAGGTGCTCGCCGCCACGCCTGAAGCCCACCCGGCCACCATCGCCGAGGTGCTCGCTGCGGATTGCTCGGCGCGCGAATTGGCTCGTTCTTTGCTCGCGTGAAATGCGTCTGACAGTCACTGGCCGTAGGGGAAGCGTCGGCTTTGTAAAAGGGCACGACTGGTAGGTAAGCGCTTCAGCCCTGTCTACCGAAAGAGCATCAAAACAAAGAATGGGCTTTAGCCCCTGCAGTACTAAGGAAAAACCGTAAATCTATGCATGATTTCATCGTCTCCGCCCTCGCCTTCATCGTTCTGATCGGTGTCATGATCGTCGTCCACGAGTTCGGCCACTTCGCCGTTGCCAAGCTCTGCAAGGTCCGCGTCGAGGCCTTCTCCTTCGGCTTTGGCCCACGCCTCTTCGGCTATAAGTACGGCGACACCGACTACAAGGTTTGCGCGCTCCCCTTGGGCGGCTATGTCAAAATGGCTGGGGAAAACTTCGCCGAACTCAGCGACGCCGCCTCCGGCACGGCCACCGTTGCCCCCGTCAGCGACCCCGGAGCCGTCACATCCCATCCCCGCTGGCAGCAGATGCTCATCAGCGTCGCCGGTCCCGTCGCCAACTTCATCCTCGCCTTCGTCCTGATCTTCGTTTACTTTCACTTCGTCAACGAAGTCCCCGCCGTCGTCGTCAAGGATACGGCCGTCGAGTGGGTCATCCCTGCTTCGCCCGCGGCTCAGGCTGGCATCGCCCCCGGCGACATCATCCGCCGCTTCGGAGACAGCGACAACCCCGACTGGATGAAGGTCGATCTGCAGCTTCATTTGAATCCGAACCAAACGCTCCCAGTCACAGTCGAGCGCGACGGCAAGTCCCTGCAACTCGCCCTGCGCGTACCCAGCGACTCAAAGACCGATGATATGGCTGGCATGATCCCCCAATTTGTGGCCGGCCCCATCAAGGTACAGAAAGTCGAGCCGGGAACGCCTGCCGCACAGGCCGGACTGCGCTCGGGCGACGGCATACAGTCCGTCGATGGTCACCCCTTCCATTACGTCGAATCACTGCTGGCCTATATGAAAGAGGGTCAGGGCAAGCCCATTTCCCTGGTCATCGTGCGCAACGGCGTCGCTCTCCCGCCCGTCATCGCCAATCCCGCCAACCTCGATGCTGCATGGAGACTGGGCTTTTCTCCCGTGCCGCCGCTCTCTCGTCGCGATCCCCTGCCCCTGAACATCTCCGCGACAAAGTCCAGGCAGTTTTGTGTAGACAATTTGACGGTCCTCCTGCAGGTCTTGCAGCGTGTCTTTACCCGCAAGATTGCCGCCTCCAGTGCCTTGCACGGTCCGCTGGGCATTGCCCGCGAGGCCGGAAATGCCGCCGAGAGCAAGAGTTTGGAATATATGTTCAAGCTCGCCGCGGTCATCAGCATCAGTCTCGGCGTTCTCAACCTCTTTCCCTTCCCCATCCTCGACGGCGGCTCCATTCTCTTCCTGCTCATCGAGTCCGTCCTCCGCCGTGAGATCAACATCAAAGTCAAGGAGTACATCTATCAGGCGGCATTTTTCCTGCTCATCGCCCTCTTTGCCTTCCTCATGTTCAACGACATCAGCCAACTGCCCTTCTTCACCCACACCAAGCCCTGACCCGCCACATCGTAGCATCACCGTGCCCCATCCATTTCACATTCTCTGTGAAATGGGTGGGATTCCACGTACCCCATGCGGGCGAGTTGCGAGCGTCTGCCGCACCGCAGGTGCCCGACAAAACCCGGTAAAACCCGATAAAATGTGGATAACTTCGCGTTCCACGTGGAAAAATGGACAGTTACTAATCCTGCCGGAGACTCCAATTCATGCCCGTCACCTCCCAAATCCGTGTCCGATACGCCGAAACCGACCAAATGGGCGTCGTCTACTACGCCAACTACCTCGTCTGGTTTGAGATTGGCCGCGTCGAGCTCCTCCGCGCGCTCGGCTTCTCCTACAAACTGCTCGAAGCCGAGCACGGCTGCATCCTGCCCGTCATCGAGGCCAACTGCCGCTACCGAGCCTCCGCCCGCTACGACGATGAAATCCTCATCGAAGCCCGTCCCGCCCTGCTGCGCGGCCCCGTCCTCAAATTCGCCTACCGCATCCTCCGCAAATCGCCCGACGGCGCCGAGCCAACCCTCTTGGCCGAAGGCGAAACCACCCACGTCGTCTGCGACAGCCAGATGAAGAAAAAACATCTGCCGGAGCACCACGCCGCCGCGCTGCGCACCATGATGGCGCAGAGTTAGTATCACTTACAGAATTGGATTTTGACAGGACTCGCAAAATGGCAGACCTGAAATGGCTCGATGGTTACTCGGGAGAGACCCTCGAAGAGCTGATCGCTTTGGCCGACGAGTATCGCATCGACTCGCTGCTCGCGGCGCTGGAAGAGGCCTTGAATCAAAAGGTGGAGGATCTCGGCGAGCATGAGTTGTCCGATGAGGAGCGCATCGTCCTCGCCGTCGTGGCTCTGGAGCGCGAGGTGAGCAGCGGCGGCTATGCCCAGTTCTTCGCCAACGCATCAGGCCAGTACACGCCGATCATTGTCAATTCGCTGCTGCTCATCGGCTGCCTGGAGGCCTCCAACGTCACCAGCGGCGCCATCAACGCCCTCGGCATCGTGGATTTTTCTCCCGAGGCAATCGATGAGGCCCTGGAAGCCGAAAACGACGAGCGGGACGAGCAGCTTGAAGAATGCGACGGCCTCTTCTCCAGCGCCGGCGAGGACATCAGTGGCCAGCTCTTTGACTTCGTCCGCGCCCACCAGGACGCTATCCAACTCTGATGGACACCAATAGAACACGCGAAATGAAAGGCAGCTAGATTGGCTGGCCACCACACAGAGTAAGGATTGTATTGAGAAAGGCCTTCAGTTCTGGGCACTTTGCAGCGGCAACAGAAATATCCTGATTACGCAGGATGCGGTTTGCGTCTCTTACCTTGGAGTAGTCGCGTCTGCAATCTCCAACTCTGAAGATCTCTTTGATGTGGAAGGATGGCGGCTTGTTGTGATTCACCGACTCCGGCGCTCCCGGTGGAGCAGTCCGATTGCTCCCGGCAACTTTCTGAATCTCATTCCAGTAAGGTAGGAGCCACGCCTCAAAATCGTGCTGCGCCGCATGTGGATGAAAGCAGTCATTCCCCCCAACCCAATCCAGCATCTTAGCCTTGGCATCGGCGGCGTCGACAAAATCCTGTGTGCCCGTATAGACATCGGTCAAGGCGATGACCGCGTCTGCCTTTTCGCGCCCGCTCAACAGATTTTCAACTGTGCGGCGGAGTTTTGCCTCCTTGGGTATTCTGCCGTCATACCGGAACAAATCCAGCTTTGGCATCTGATCGGCAAGCCGGCCCCTGAGAAAAGCAATCAGGTAAGGCTTGAATGCTTGCTCAGTTCGCCCCTCAACCAAAATGGCAATCTTCATGCACGCGCTCCGAGCCGTCCATTACTCCAAAGCTCATCAAGCGAATAATCCTTCAACCACGCTTCCAGATCAAGTTCGTCTGCCCATTTCAACGTACTCATTCCGTCCTCATCTGAATCGATTAGCACAATTTCTTCTGGCTTCAAAAAGCGAATGAGACGATCCGAATGCGTGGCGACAACAATCTGCGTTCGGCTGGATGCCTCCCTCAGCATCTCCGCGAGAATACTGAGCAACTCCGGATGCAAGCTGACCTCCGGCTCGTCCAGTAAAGTGAGGGCAGTCAAGCCCGGACTTTGTAACAGTGTTGCAAGCCACAAAAACCGGAGAGTTCCTTCAGAAAGTTGATGCATATAGAGAGGCTTGGAGAAGCCAGTCTCCCTCCATGTCAAGGCAAGAGTACCGGCCGCCACTGGCGGAAAATCCAGCCGATCAAAGCGTGGAAATGCCGCACGTAGCGCATCTTCGACGGCATCAAATCGATTTCTGTCCGTTTCTCTGAGATAGAAGAGGCAAGAAACAAGTTCCTCGCCGTTACGCCCTGGCAACGTTGCAGGCTGCATTGGCTGAGGCAGACGCACGGGAGAGCGCGGGTCCACATTCAACACATGATAGAACGTGGATGAAGCCAGCCGATTGCGAAAATCCTCTGGCTGCTGAAACATCTTGGGCACCTGCGATAGGGAGGTTTCCAGTGGTTTGTATTCCCAGTTAGGCCGCACAATTTTATTTTGATCTTTTTCAAAATACATTATTTCTGAACCGTGCGAATCAATATGGACGAATGGCCTGGGATATTTATGGCTTGGCTGACTGAGTTTTTCCTCGCTAATAACATAATTAACCACCTGAGTCCTCAGCTTCAACGAATACTCTAAAGGTTCGTATCCTGGCACTGTCATTGATATACCTAGTCGCAATTCATCAGCTCGGTCATAAGTCAAAATGTTAGATAATCCAGACATATCCGATATAGACTCGCCCAGCTTGCCTTGCGCGGATTTTGCCATTAGCGAAAGTACGTCCAGTATTGAAGTCTTTCCCGTCCCATTGGCCCCAATCAGTACAGAAAGGTCGCGCAGGTTCAATCGAACGTCGTCGAGACGGCGAAAACCGTCTATGGCCAGGTCTTGGAATCGGTATTTCTCGATTTTTTCAGGAACCATCATACTTTCCTCACGTTTCCTCCGCACATTGAGCATTGGCAACGGCTGGGTTCAACTTGTTTTCAATCTACAGAGAATAATAGCGCGTCAGTGCGTCACTTCTCCCGCGCCACCACAAAATCCGGCACCCAGAGCAGCGCACGCTTGTACTCGGAGTCGGGCAGCACGGCCAGAGCCATGCGGCTCTGCTCGGCGTAGCGGTCTGCCACGCTCATGGCATATTCAACAGACCCGTTGCGCACGAGAATCTCGCGAATCTTTTCCCGGCTCACATTCTCAAAGCTGCGGTCGTCCAGCACCCGCTGAATCGCCTTGCGGTCGGCGGCGGTGCCGTGGTCGATGGAGTGAATCACCGCCAGTGTCGCCTTGCCTTCGCGCAGGTCGCTGGCCACGGGCTTGCCCAGAACCTCTTCGCTGGCCGTCAGGTCCAGCACGTCGTCCACAATCTGGAAGGCCAGCCCCACCGTCCGCCCATAATCGCCCAGGCTCGCCTCCACCGCCTCAGAAGCATCGGCCAGCACCGCGCCCAGCCGCATCGAAATCGAAAACAGGCAGGCCGTCTTGCGGTAGATCAGGTCGTAGTACTCGGCCTCGCTCACCGCCCGGCCCAGCTTCTGAATCTGCAGCAGTTCGCCCTCCACCATCTGCTGCGTCAGCCCGATCAGATGGTCCAGCACGCGCAGGTTCCGCTCCTTCAGAGCCACGTTGAAGGCCTGCATATAGAGCCAGTCGCCGGCCAGCACACACTTCTCGTTGCCCCAGGTCGTGTTCGCCGAGGGCCGCCCGCGCCGCGTCTCCGCTCCGTCAATGATGTCGTCATGCACCAGCGTCGCAGTATGCACCATCTCCACCACCGCGCCCAACCGGATCGCGCCCGGCCCGGAGTAGCCCAGCGCGTGCGCCGAGAGCAGCAGCAGCGTGGGCCGGATGCGCTTGCCGCCGCCGCTTCTCAGGTATTCGGCAATCTCCGTAATGGTGCTGACGCCGGAGGCCGAGTCGCGCCCCAGCTCCTGCTCAATCGCCACGAGATCATCCCGCAGCAGCTCGAAGACCTCTTTTGCCGTCGCTATCGCCAGTGTGCTCAAGGTGCTCCGGTCAGTTCGTCCTGTAGTTAGTAAACGTCAACTCCACGCCCAGATCCTTGCCGCGCAACAGAGCGATAATCGACTGCAACTCGTCGCGGTCTTTGCTGGAAATCCTCACCGTGTCGCCCTGGATGCTGGCCTGCGCCTTGCGCTTCGAGTCCTTGACCAGCTTAACGATCTCCTTGGCCTTCTCGATGGGAATGCCCTGCTGCAAAGTGATCGTCTGGCGCACCGTCTTGCCCAGCGCCGGCTCCAGCTTGCCATAGGTCAGGTTCTTCAGCGAGACGCCTCGCTTGACCAGCTTCTGTCCCAGAATCTCCTTGACGGCCTCCAGGTGGTACTCGCCGTCGGAGGCCAACTGAATCTCCTTGTCGCCCTCGGCCAGCTTGACCTCGGAGTGCGAATCCTTCAGGTCAAAGCGCTGGCGTATCTCCTTCAACGCCTGGTCGATGGCATTGCGGACCTCTTGAATCTCCACTTTGCTGACAATGTCGAACGAATTTTCCTGTGCCATTTTCTCTTGTCCTCAAACCTCTGCAATAACTGGGCACCCATCCTACCCTGCTGTCATCCTGAGCGACCGGATGCGAAGCGGCAGGGAGTCGAAGGACCTGCGTTTGCTTTTGGGCGAAGGGGGGATACCAAACACGCAACCAGCCCGTTCATCAAACGCAGCACCTCTATCAGTTTCCCACGTCCGGCCCAAAGCCAAACAGCCGATGAAAATTTTTCGTCGTCGCCGCGGCAATTTCTTCTTCGGAAATTCCATGCAATTCAGCCAGCGTCCGCGCCGTCTGCGCCACCCACGCCGGCTCATTCCGCTTGCCGCGATGGACAGCCGGAGCCAGCCAGGGAGCGTCGGTCTCCACCAGCAGCCCGTCCAGCGGCAGCCGCGCCGCCACATCCCGCAACGCCTGCGCCTTGGGATAAGTCAGGTTCCCGGCAAACGAAACCAGAAAACCCAGGTCGAGCGACCGCCGCGCCTGCTCCCATCCGCCGCCGAAGCAGTGCATCACGCCGCCCAGGCCGGTCTGCCGCCAATGCGCGCCGAGAATCTCCAGCAGATCATCCCACGCATCGCTTTGCCCATCCTTCGGTCGGCAATGGATCAGCACTGGCCGCTTGCGCCCCGCGGCAACCTCCAGTTGGCGCGTCAAGCCCGCCAACTGCTGCGCCCGCGGCGCGCCTTCGTGGTAGTAGTCCAGCCCAATCTCCCCACAGGCAATCACCTCCGGTTCGCCGAGCAGCCGGTCCAGCTTGGCCAGAACCGCCTCGTCGATCTCGCCCGTGTTGTGCGGATAAACCCCCGCGCTGGCGTAGAGCTTCGGCAAGCCGTTCCCGCTGTCTGGCCTGGCGTTAAACTCGCGGCAAACCCCCAGCGCCCCATCCATTCCGTTTGCCTGCTCGCCAATCCCAATCGCCAGCACCGCGCCCACGCCCGCCTCCCACGCGCGGCGCAGCATGGCCTCTCGGTCGTCCGCATAGCGCGGGCTGTCCAGGTGAGCGTGGGAATCGATCAGCAAGGGAGCCTCGGAAACAAATTTTCTTCACTAGTTTACAGCGCCAATGAAGGGATCAAGAATCTTCAGATTCAAATAGGCTGCGAACGGATCGAAGTCGCTATCGTGATGAAGAAGTTGATAGCCGTGCTGGATACAGAAGGTGGCAATCAGGCAATCGATGGATTTGCGGATGGTAACGCCCTTGGTTCTCAAGAATCGGTAATTCGAGGCAGCTTCAATTGCCAATGCCACGGAGTAATTTTCAAAAATCGGGAGGAGCTGCAATTCGTCCCGTACTGCGCGGAAGCGCTTCTCGCTGCGCATTCCTTGCAGAACTTCGCAAAGAATGAGAGTGGTCAACCCGATCGGCTCCCGATCAATCCGCCGATGCAGCCATATCGCTTGCACCGAAGGAACTCCATTGACGGCATCGATCCAGACCGAGCTATCCACAATGACCATGGGAAATACCTCTCAAAGGGCGGGCACTTCCTCGCTACTTGGGCTCAAATCATGGCGTGCGGCGGTCTGCTCTGCTTCCCACTCTGGAATCCTGCCCTCCCGCATGGCGGCCAGATTTCCCTCCCAGCCGCCTATTCCGAATATCTTCCGGATGCGCCCCTGCCTTCTGAGCTGTACCACCTCACGCAAGCAAGCCTCAACAGTCCCCCGTTTGGTGGTAGCTCCTGTCGCCTTCATCGCCTGCTTCATCAACTTGTTGTCGATCTCGATATTGGTTCGCATACTCCGCGCCCCCTGATGTGTAAGTATGGCACGATTTATGTGTATAGTGCAATGCTATATATAAACTGCGAGATCGTGCTTTGCTTTGATCGCTTTGTATAATCATCCCATGCTTACACCCACCTTCTGCAGGAAGTTGAAATTCTCCGCCTTGTGTTTTGCATTGGCTCTTTTGCCCAGCCTCATTGAAGCGGCCGCGCAGGCTCCTGCAGCGGCTCCGGCGGCAGCTCCGACTCAGCCCGCCGCCGTCAAACGTGCTAACCCGGATGCCAATAACTCCACCGGGGTTTATTTTCATGAAGGCGGAGCACAGCTGCCCGCATACCCTGTGATGGTGCGCAATGAAACTCTGGCTGCCCGCGCCGCTCGCATGAAATGGTTTTCCGAGGCGCGCTTCGGCATCTTCATCCACTGGGGCGTCTATGCGGTTCCGGCGCATGGCGAGTGGTACATGAATCAGGGCAAGCTCTCGGTGGCGAATTACAAGGCCTACGCGAAGGATTTTACGGCCTCAATGTATGATCCCTCGGCATGGGCGAAGCTCTTTGAAGACGCGGGCGCCAAGTATGTCGTGATTACCGCCAAGCACCACGACGGTTTCACGCTCTATGATTCCCACTACTCCGATTGGAATGCGGTGAAATCCTCCGCTGCTGGCCGCGATCTGCTGCAACCTCTGGCCGACGCCGTGCGTGCGCATGGAATCCGCTTTGGCCTCTATTATTCGCAGTCGCAGGACTGGGTGAACACCGGCGGCGGCAAAGGCAACACCAAGCCCTGGGATGACGCTTCGCAGGGTGACTTCGACGAGTATCTGGCCAAGATCGCGCTGCCCCAGGTCCATGAACTTCTGGACAAATACCATCCCGCGTATCTCTTCTTTGATACCGAGTATTCAATGACGCCCGAGCGCGCCAAACCCATCTTCGATCTGGTCGCTTCTTATCCCGACGTCATCATGAATAATCGCCTCGGCGGCGGCGTGCTGGGCGACACTGCGACGCCGGAGCAGCGCATCGCTACCGATCCGCTGGGCCGTCAGTTTGAAGTCTGCATGACGATCAATCACTCATGGGGCTATAACGCTAGCGACCTGAGGTGGAAGTCATCTCAGGAGTTGATCCATAACCTCTCGGACATTGCCAGCAAGGGCGGTAACTATCTCTTAAACGTTGGGCCGACGGCCGAGGGCATCATTCCTCAGCCGGAGGTGGACCGCCTGCTAGCGATTGGTCGCTGGCTGAAGACCAACGGCGAGGCAATCTACTCCACCGAAGCCGGACCATACGTTGATCCGCTCCCCTGGGGACGTGCCACGCTCAAAAACCACCACAGTGGTGCCGCGACGCTTTACCTGCACGTATGGGATTGGCCCGCCAACGGAAAAATCCTGCTGCCGGGAATCAAGCAGGCTCCACTCTCCGGAAGGTTGCTGACCAGCGGCGCAAAGGTGACCACCGCGACGACTGACGCGGGACTTGTTGTCACACTGCCCGGTGCCGCGCCAGACCCCGACGCATCCGTAGCTGCGCTGGAGTTTGCCGACCCGGTTCAGCTCACGATTGCGGCGACAACGCCCATGGACAACAGCGGCGCAGGAACTCCTGCAGACCCCAGCGGAGGAATACCAGCGCACTAAGGCTACTTCAATCGCGCACCGAGCGGGACCTCTTCGAGGAATCCAGCCAGCACCGGCGCGCCGTCTGGCGGAAGCGAAGCCGCCAGCAGCATCCCGTTGGATTCCAGGCCCCTCATCTTGCGCGGAGCGAGGTTGGCGACGATAACGATCTTGCGCCCAATCAACTTATCCGGCTCGTAGAATTGCGCGATGCCGGCCAGAATCTGCCGTTTCTCGTAGCCCAGATCGACCTCCAGCCGCAGCAGCTTGTCGGCCTTGGGTACGCGCTCGGCCACCAGGATTTGCGCCACACGCAGATCGACCTTGATCACGTCGTCGATGGAGATTTGCGGCTCGGCCACCTGCGCCGGGGCTGGCGTTTGTACATCGGCTGCAACCGGAGCCGGTGCGGCTGCGGCTGGCGCATTAACAGCCTTTGCCACCGTTTCGTAGGCCTTGGCTTCATCGCCGGCATCATCCACGCCAACAGAATCGACCGGGGCTTGATCCCAGGATTTTTGCTTGTCGGATATCTCGCTCACGTATGCTCCTTTTTTTGCAGTCCTTGCCGCTGGGGCTATGGCCCCTGTCGTTTCGATTGGCTTTACGCGGGGGATGTATCCCGCGTCTCCCTCCGAGGCAACACCGCCCGCGGCCTCGATAACGGACTTGCTATTGTCTTCTTCGATCTGCTGCATCCGCGCCACCGCATCCTTCTCCGCGCGGGGAAACAGAGGCGCAGGCTCGCCAAATTTCGTTCCAGCCTTCAATCCGCCCCACGCAACCTCCGTCAAAAATGATTTCTGCGCGGCATCGGCAATCTCGCCCTGCCCGAGTTGGAGCCATACCTTGCCCGCGGCCTCCGGCATGATCGGATAAACCAACGCGGTGATGATGCGAATCGCCTCTGCCGCCGTCGCCAGCACGCGTGCCTGCAACGCAGCATGATCGGCGTCGCTGCGCTCGGCAGGCTTCTTCCACGGCGCGTTCGCCGTCAGGTAACCGTCGGTCTCCGCCACCAAAACCCACAGGCTTTTAAGCGCCTCGGAGAAGTTCATCGCATCGAACTCGCGCTCAAAAGCCGCGATTGTCTTCACCGCGCATTCCCTCAGTGAATCCTCCGCCGCAGTGGAAACACCCGCCTCCGGCAGCACGCCGCCGAAGTACTTGTGCACCATATTCACCACGCGGCTCACCAGGTTGCCGTAGCCGTTGGCAAGGTCGCCGTTGTAGCGCTGGACGAGAGCATCGAAGCTAAAGCTGCCATCCTGCCCGAAGGGTATCTCGCGCAGCAGGAAATACCGCAGCGCATCGGAACCCAGAACCTCCTGCACGGTCTCCGCGCGCACGATGTTGCCTTTCGACTTCGACATCTTCCCCTGTTCGAAGAGAAGCCAGCCGTTGGCCTTCACCGAGCGCGGCAGTGCAATCCCCGCCGCCATCAAAAACGCCGGCCAATAGACGCAGTGGAAGCGGCTGATCTCCTTGCCGATCAGATGCAGATCCGCCGGCCAAAACTTCGCAAAGCGCGCTTTCTCCTCCGGCGCGTCCGACCCGTATCCCAGCGCCGTGATGTAGTTGGCCAGCGCATCCAGCCAGACGTAGATGACGTGTTTCTCGTCGCCGGGAACGGAAATCCCCCAGGAAAAACTCGTGCGGCTCACGGAGAGATCACGCAGCCCGCCGCGCACAAAGGAAATCACCTCGCGCCGCGTCGATTCCGGCCCCATGAAGTCGGGATTGGCCTCATAAAACTCCAGCAGCTTGCGCTCAAAGGCCGAGAGCTTGAAGAAATAATTCTCCTCGCTCACCGTCTCCGTCACGCGTCCGCAATCCGGGCAGACCGTCCCCGCGGGGCCGTCCACATACAGCTCGTCGCTCACGCAATACTGGCCGGTGTAGGAGCCTTTGTAGATAAATCCCTTTTCGCGCAGCGTCGCAAACAACTTCTGCACGCCGCGTTTGTGCCGCTCTTCGGTGGTGCGGATAAAGTCGTCGTAGCTCAGGCCGAGCTTGTCCCACAGGCCGCGAAACTCGCCGGAGATGGCCGTGGCAAACTCGGCAGGTGTACGTCCCGCCAGCGCCGCCGAACGCTCAATCTTCTGGCCGTGCTCGTCGGTGCCGGTGAGGAACCAGGTTTCGATGCCCAGCGCCCGCTTGCGCCGCGCCATGGCGTCGCAGACGATCGTCGAATAGGCGTGGCCCAGGTGTGGCCGCGCATTCACATAGTAGATCGGCGTGGTTAGGTAAAAACGCTCTGAACTGGATGCAGAATTTGTCATAGGCCGGATCATTGCTTCACATTCTGCCCTGGGAATGCGGGCAGAGGAAAGGAGGCAATCCAATCATCATCTTACGGCATTTGCGTTGGTAGCCGCCGTGACCAGAACTTCATGGTTCCGGCTGCGCCTTCCGCTGCCATTGTGAAAACCTGAACTTCCGGTTTCGTTATACACTTTTCTTATTATGGAAACTACAGGTTGCGGTACAGCGATCGTGACGCCCTTCCGGGCCGATGGATCGGTTGACGAGACAGCGCTCCAGGCGCTGGTACGCTGGCAGATCGACTCAGGAATCGACTTTCTGGTGGCCTGCGGCTCGACCGGCGAGGCGGCCACGCTGGACGAAGAAGAGTGGCTGCGGACCGTCAGCGTGGTGGCCGAGGCGGCTGCTGGCCGCGTGCCGGTCTGGGCGGGCTGCACCCACAACTCCACGCGCACATTGGTTCGTCTGGCCAGCCGGCTCCGCCAGATTCGCGGCGTCAGCGCCGTGCTTTCGGCCAATCCCTACTACAACAAGCCCTCGCAGGAGGGCCAGTTCCAGCACTTTTTCGCCCTCGCCCAGACCGTCGCCCCGCTGCCGGTCGTCATCTACAACATTCCCGGGCGCACCGGCGTCAACCTGGAACCGGAGACGGTCGTCCGCCTTGCCGAGGCCGCCCCCAACATCCAGGCCATCAAGGAGTCCAGCGGCAAGCTGCCCCAGATCGCCCAACTCGTCCACACCCTGCCCCGCGGCTTCAAGGTCTTCAGCGGCGACGACAACCTGGCCTTGGCTTCGATTGGCGTGGGCGCAAATGGTCTCGTCAGCGTGGCCGCCAACGAGATTCCCGCCGAGATGGCCCGCATGATCCATGCCGCGCTCAACAATAATTTGCCGGAGGCGCATGAACTGGAGCGCCGCTATGCACGGCTGATCGACGCCAACTTCTGGGACTCCAATCCCTGCCCGGTGAAGACCGTGCTTTCACTGATGGGCCGCTGCGCAGACCACGTCCGCCTGCCGCTGGTGCCGCCTCCGGCCTCCACCCGCGCACGGCTGGAACGGCTGGTCGGCGAACTCGGCCTGCTCAAGCACCTTCCGCCACCCCCTGGGCCGTCGGAAGTGTATTGAAGGCATGGAATGATGAAGAGGGAAAACAGACCGTACGTGACAATTTATAGAATTGCACGTACGGTTTATTCTGCCTGGTGCTCCACATCTGATCATTAAATCTTGGTTTCTTTGGCCCGCTTCTGGGACCTCGGAATCCAAGCCCCCAACCCGCCGTCTTTCTTCCGTAATTTTGCAGATAATTATGACCCGTTCGTGGATACTTAAGGGAAGAAGGAGAGTCTGATGAACAGGAAGGAAAAGGGAGAAACCCGTCCCCGGCAAAAACTCTATCCGCTAAAGCACCCCCCCTCCCCCCCTTTTTATATTTTCAAAACCTTGCAGTTAATTATCTAGTTATGGAATTGCATGTGTGGTTTCCATGTTGGCATTGCTTGAATCAACCATAAACACGGTTGACATACTTTCAGAATGAGACTATATATAAGTTGTCACATACAAGGATAATCCGGAATGCGCAACGAATCCAACAATCCTCGCCTCAGGCAACTGGAAAGCCACCTGGAGGGCTTTCGCGCGGCGCGCACGCTGCCTCGGCCAGAGAGAGGCTGGATTCACGCCATCCGCTCGGCGACCGGCGTTTCCACCGGCGAGTTGGGGCGCATCCTCGGCACCAGCCGCCAGCTTCCACTGCAATTTGAGAAGGCTGAGGCCGATGACAGCATCACGCTGAAGAGCCTGCGCCGGGTAGCCGATGCGCTGGATTGCGAGCTGGTCTATGCGCTGGTTCCGAGATCGGCCACAACGCCGAAACCGCGAGAGTCGCACAGCAGCTCGCGGGCCAATAAGCCTCTTCGCCGGGTGGTCGCGCGCATCGAGGCTGCGGCAGAGGCTCCGACAGACGAGGCTGAAAACACGTACTTCTGCGATTGAGACTGCTCTATACCTCTTCCACCTCGCGCAAGAGCGCAATGGCGGAAAAATCCTCCAGCGTGGTGATGTCGCCTTTGACCTCGCCGCTGGAGGCTAGCTCGCGCAGCAGTCGGCGCATGATCTTGCCGGAGCGAGTCTTGGGCAGAATCTCCGTGAAGCGAATCACATCCGGCCGCGCGAGCGCACCGATCTCCTTGGCAACCCACTGGCGCAGCTCTTCCTTCAGGGCGTCGCTGGGCTTGTTGCCGTGCTCCAGGCAGACAAAGGCGGCGATGGATTGGCCTTTGAGTTCGTCGGGGCGTCCTACGACGGCGGCCTCGGCGACCATGGGGTGAGCGACCAGCGCCGACTCGACCTCCATGGTGCCGAGCCGGTGACCGCTTACGTTGATCACGTCGTCCACGCGGCCCATCAGCCAGAAGTAGCCGTCGGCATCGACGCGCGCGCCGTCGCCGGTGAAGTAACTGCCTTTGACCTCGCTCCAGTAGGTCTGGTGGAAGCGCGCCGGGTCGCCATAGATGGTGCGAGCCATGGAGGGCCAGGGCTGGCGAATCACCAGCAGCCCGCCGTGGCCGGGAGGCACAGGCTGGCCCTGCTTGTTGACGACCTCTGGCACAATGCCGAAGAAGGGGCGCGTGGCCGAGCCGGGTTTGGTGGGCGTGGCTCCCGGCAGCGGCGAAATCAGAATCGCGCCGGTCTCGGTCTGCCACCAGGTATCGACGATGGGGCAGCGGTTGCGGCCAACCTTCTCGCGATACCACATCCAGGCCTCGGGGTTGATGGGTTCGCCGACCGAGCCAAGCAGCCGCAGCGAGTCCAGCTTGTGCTTGTCAACGTACTCATCGCCCCATTTCATAAAGGCGCGGATGGCCGTGGGCGCGGTGTAGAAGACGCTCACCTTGAGATCATCGACGATCTTCCAGAAGCGCGAGACATCGGGATAGTTGGGCGCTCCCTCGTAGAGCACGACCGTCGCGCCGTTTTGCAACGGACCATACACGACATAAGAGTGGCCGGTGACCCAGCCGATGTCGGCCGTGCACCAGTAGACGTCCTCTTCGCGCAGGTCGAAGACATACTTGGTGGTGAGGAAGGTCTGCACGGCGTAGCCGCCGGTGGTGTGGACGAGGCCTTTGGGTTTGCCGGTGGTGCCGCTGGTGTAGAGGATGTAGAGCGGGTCTTCGGAGTCCAGTTGCTCGGGCGGGCAATCTGGCGAGGCGGCAGCCGTCAGCTCGTGCCACCAATGATCGCGGCCCTCGACCATCGTGACCGGCGAGCCGCTGCGGCGCAGGACCACGACGTGGCGAACCGTGGGGCAGGAGGCGACGGCCTCATCGACGGTGCGCTTGAGCGGGATTTCGTTGCCGCGGCGATAGCTGGAATCCTGCGTCAGAATCGCCACGCAGCCGGAGTCGTTGACGCGGTCGGCGATGGCGTTGGCTGCAAAGCCTCCGAAGATGACCGAGTGCACCGCGCCGATGCGCGCGCAGGCGAGCAGGGCAATGGCCAGCTCCGGCGTCATGCCCATGTAGATGGCCACGCGGTCGCCCTTCACAATGCTCAGATTCTTGAGTGCATTGGCGAAGCGCTGCACCTCGACGTGCAGCTCGGCGTAGGTCAACTGCCGCCGCTCGCCCGGTTCGCCCTCCCAGATGATCGCCGCCTTCTCGCCGTGCTTGCCCTGCGCGTGGCGATCGACGCAGTTGTAGCTCAGGTTCAGCTTGCCGCCCACAAACCATTTGGCCCAGGGCAGATCCCATTCCAGCACCTTCTCCCAGCGGCGAAACCAATGCAGATTCTCCGCTGCCGAGGCCCAAAAGGCCTCCGGATTCTTGATGGAAAGCCGGTAGAGCGCCTCGTACTCCTCCATGCTGCCGATGTGCGCCTTGGCGCTGAACTCGGGCGGCGGAGCAAAGACGCGCGTCTCATGGAGGGTTGAGTCGATGTCCTGATTGGCGGTAGGGCTGGCGGGAAAACTGGCTGGCGGCACCAGGGAGAGACGTGGCGAGTCCTCCGCGCCGGGGCGAGGAGCGAGTACGGTTGCCATAGTTTTTAGACCTCATGGGGAGCCGGCGGTCGTACAAATGGGGAAGGGCTGATCACGCCGGCGGGGATCCCCTTTTACAGAAGATTCAACTCCGCCGCCGCAGATGCAGAATTATCTGGAGAATTTGCAATAGGGTCTTGGGGCACGGATGCAGATGCCAACCAGCATTTGATTGATTTTCTATGTGTAGTTGTATTTACTATAGGCGCGTTCCGAGAGATAGGGGTACCGTGCTCTGAGCCACTTCTGAGATACGGGGGATGTTTTCGGCGCTCATCCAAACTTTCGTCTTGTACAACCACCAAATCTTCGGGCCGATACTGCCGCGCCCGGGACGTTGATCGTGTGTGTTCGATGCGGGTTCGGCAGATGGGTTGGCCGCTTCCATCCATGCACTGCGGGCCTTGGCCGCATCGCCCATCGCCTCACTGGCGTAGAATGTCTCTGCCTGAGGAATACGATTTTTTCGTGCAGGGGATCTTGCCCAACCGCGGAATCTATTCCGAAAAACCAAATGCACATCCGGGAGTGGATTGAGATGAAGCTGATTCCTCACACACTGTTAATGCTTCTTTTGTCGGCGGGCACAGCCCTCGCCAGCCACGCGCAGGCCATAACCGAGATCGGCGGCCAGCCCGTCGTCACCCTCACGCGCACCGCCGTCAGCCAAACCAAGCCGGAGTTCACCAGCATCACGCTGGCTCCGGGCCGCGGCATGGAGATTCTGCAAATCACCGCCAACTTTCCCGGCAAGGGCAGCGTGGACGTGCTGGACCCGATCAGCCTGGAGGCAGCCAAAAAGGCGCTCGATGTGGACGACGACGCCAATGGCGACAAGGGCTATCGGCTCGGCTCGGCCTTTCTGGCGCCATATCCCAACCGCATTCGCGGCAAACTCTCCGCCGACGGCAAAACGCTGACCACCGAGTGGCAGGGTCGCACCATCACGCTGCCCGCCAACAACATCGGCAATCTGCCCACCGCCGAGCGCCACGCCATGCACGGGCTGATCCTCAAGGCACACACCGATGAGGTCAAGGTCGTCAAGCTGCCCGGCGGCGAGCGCGTCACGGGCGTGATTCATGGCGGCGACTTCGGCGGCCACTGGCTCTCCAAAACCGATCTGGTGGTTTCCATCACGCTTTCGGCGGATGCCGTCGATGCCTCGATTGTGGCGCACAACGTGGGCAGCGAAGCGGAGCCATTCGCCCTCGCTTGGCACCCGTACTTCAATCTGCCCTCGGGTGACCGTACCCAGGTGCGCGTACGTATTCCCGCCGCCACCACCGCCGAAATCGACGGCTATGACAACGTCTTTCCCACCGGCAAGCTGCTGCCTGTCAAGGGCACCAAATTCGACATGAACGGCGGCGCGGCGCTGGGCAGCACCTTCTACGACGACAACTGGAGCAACCTGGAGTGGAAGGGCGGCGCCATCACAGTCGAGGTCATCGACCCCGCCGCGCACTACGGCGTCAAGATCGAAGGCCTCTCGCCGGAGATCAAGACCATCCAGATGTATGCGCCTCCGGCCAAGAACTTCGTGGCCATCGAGCATCAATACAACTTCGCCGACCCCTTCGGCAAGGAGTGGGGCAAGATGGACACCGCGATGGTGACGCTGAAGCCCGGAGAGAGCACCACCTGGCACGTGCGGCTCAGGGTTTTTGTGCCGTAAAGCGAGGGATTCGAAGTAAACTATTGTGCTCCGATTCCCGTCCAACTCATTTGGGGGAAATCTTGGAGAACTGCTATCGCTGTCCGTGCTGCGGCTGCAAGACCCTGGAAGCGCCAGGGGCGCTGGCACTGTGTCCGGTCTGCTGGTGGGAGGACGACGGCCAGGAGGATGTGGATGCCTCCGAGGTTCGGCTGACGGTCAACGGCGCTCTCAGCCTGGAGGAGGCGCGCAGTCACTATGCCCTCTGCGGCGCGGCTCATCCGAGGTTTCTTCCCTACGTACGCAAACCGCAGCTTATTGAACAATAACCGGGGTCCTTGCGGATTCGGGGTCCCCGGCGAGCGATCTTTGCTCGCTGGGGTGAAGGGACAGCTCTTCGTCCGTGGGGTGGAGTAGTGCCTTATTGGGTCCTCTTTTGCACGGCTAGCCGCCTTTCCGGTTTGATTCTTCCGGCAATCCCACTTACCATGAGATGAGGCACATACCTGTCCGCGCGAGGCTGTTTCAGCCCGGAGCGGCAGAAGACTGTCGCGCTCTGCCAGGATGTCGGCAGTTCGCGGACTCGAAACGGCACTTTTTCCCCCAATCTGGTAGTTTGTTTGGCGCGTTGAGCGCCTGGAAGGCAAAACGTTGAGTTCTACCGATACAGTTGAAAACGCTACTGCCTCTGACGCGATCGAGACGACGCACGCAGGCCACGACCATGAGGGTCATGATCACGGCCACGAAGGCCACCAGCATGGGCCGGTCCTGAACCCCGAATGCACCCGCGAGCTGGTGCTGGATATTCCCGCCGATGAGGTATCCAAGGCCTACAAGACGGTGACAGCCAACTACCGGAAGTACGCCAAGATTCCCGGCTTCCGCGCCGGCAAGGTGCCGGAGTCGGTGGTGCGCCGCCGCTATGCCGAGGGAATTCGCAAGGACGTAATCGACGGCCTGCTGCCGGAGCGCTTCAACAAAGCGGTGATCGAGCTGGGCGTCAAGCCGGTCGGGCAGCCGCAGGTGCTGGAACTGACCGTTGAAGACGGCCAGCCGTTGCACGTCAAGGCGGTCTTCGAGTTCATTCCGGAGTTCTCCGTGGAGGGCTATCAGACGGTCACCGTGGATAAGCCGCCGGTCGAGATTACCGACGAGGAGTTCAAGCAGGAGCTGGAGCAGTTGCGCGAGTCGCGCGCGACGATTGAGCCGGTGGAGGAAGCGCGCGCGCTCAAGGATAGCGACTGGGCACAAATCTCCTACAAGGGCCAGGTTGAGGGCGAGGCCGATGCGGCACCGATTGCCGGCGAAGACACGCTGGTGGAGGTGGGCGGCAAGGACACGGTGGAGGCCTTCAACGCCGTGTTGCGCGGTGCCAAGGCCGGCCAGGAGCTGAAGGCCGAGGTCATCTATCCGGCGGATTTTGCCGAACCCAAGCTGGCGGGAAAGACCGTGAGTTATGAGGTTGAGGTCAAGGCCATCAAAAAGCGCATTGTGCCGGAGCTTACCGACGATTTTGCCAAGGAACTAGGCCACTACGAGAATATGGCGGAGTTGGAAGAGCGCGTCCGCGATCACATGGCCAATCGCAAGCGCCGCAGCGTGGAGGGCGAGACCAAGGACCGGCTCTTCGCCAAGCTCGCAGAGCAGTATGCGTTCGCGGTTCCCGAGTCGCTGGTGCAGGAGCAGATTGGCCTGCGTCTGGAGCGCGGTTTGCGCGCCCTGGCGGCTCAGGGCATGAACACCGAGCAGATGCGCAAGCTGGACTTTGCCCGCCTGCGCTTGGCGCAGCGCGACGGCGCACTGGCCGAGGTCAAGACCAATCTGCTGCTGGACCGCATTGCCGGCGAGGAGAACGTCACTGTCAGCGACGAGGAGTTGGATCGCGAGCTGCAACTGGCCGCTTTGCAATCCCGCGAGCCGGTGGAGACGCTGCGGGCGCGTTTGACGCAGGAAGGCGAACTGGCTAAAATTCGTGAGCAACTGCGGCGTGAGAAGACCGCGAATCTGCTGTATGAACGGCTGCCCGCATAAGGCGGCACAACTGAAGCACGAGCGAGAAGAAGGTTCTATGGCATTGGTTCCCATGGTGGTTGAGCAGACGAGCCGGGGCGAGCGCGCCTACGACATTTACTCCCGTCTGCTGCGCGACAACATTATTTTTCTGGGCACGCCCATCGACGACCAGGTGGCCAACCTGATTGTGGCGCAGATGCTCTTTCTCTCCGGCGAGGATCCGGAGAAGGACGTGCATCTGTACATTAACTCTCCGGGCGGCTCCATCACTGCGGGTCTGGCCATCTATGACACCATGCAGTTCATCAAAAATAAAGTGGAAACCATCTGCATCGGTCAGGCGGCCAGCATGGGCGCGTTTCTTCTGCTGGCCGGGGCCAAGGGCAAGCGCTTTGCGCTGCCCAACTCGCGCATCCTGATTCATCAGCCTTCGATGGGCGGACTTAGCGGTCAGGCCACCGACATCGACATTCACGCGCGCGAGATTCTGCGCATCCGCGAGATCACCAACAATCTCATCGCCAAGCACACCGAGCAGCCTTTGGACCGCATCGAGCGCGACGTGGAGCGGGACTTCATCATGAACGCCGAACAGGCCAAGGAATACGGCATCGTCGATGAGATCATCGACCGGCCGCGCACGTAACCAGCGAGTCAAAAGGGAGCCGAATGATGAAACCGCGCGGAGGACCGGAAGAGGCGTTACGCTGCTCGTTCTGCCACAAGTCGCAGGACGCCGTGGCCAAGCTGATCTCTTCGCCCAGCGACTATCCTCGCGCCTACATCTGCGACGAGTGCGTGGCCGTTTGCAATTCAATTCTTGAAGACGACCGCGGCGGCGGCGCCGAGGCGGGCCTTCCGGCAAACGCCGCAGGCCACCTGCCCAAGCCGCAGGAGGTCAAAACCTTCCTTGACGATTTCGTCATCGGCCAGGAGCAGACCAAGAAGAAGCTGGCCGTCGCTGTTTACAACCACTACAAGCGCGTCCAGATGAACAAGATGCGCAACAACGACGTGGAGCTGACCAAGAGCAACATTCTGCTGATTGGCCCCACCGGCTCCGGCAAGACGCTTCTGGCGCATACGCTGGCCAAGATGCTCGACGTGCCTTTTGCGATTGTGGACGCGACCACGCTGACCGAGGCCGGCTATGTGGGCGAGGATGTTGAGAACATCATCCTCAAGCTGCTGCAGGCCGCTGAGGGCGACGTGACGCGCGCGCAGCAGGGCATCATCTACATCGACGAGATCGACAAGATTGGACGCAAGGATGAGAACCCTTCGATCACCCGCGATGTGAGCGGCGAGGGCGTGCAGCAGGCGCTGCTGAAGATTCTGGAAGGCACCGTGGCCAACGTGCCGCCGCAGGGCGGGCGCAAGCATCCGCATCAGGAGTTCACGGCGGTGGATACCACCAACATCCTCTTCATCTGCGGCGGAGCCTTTGTGGGCCTGGAGCGCGTGGTGGGCCGGCGCGTGGGCAAAAAGGCGCTGGGCTTCAAAACCATCGACTCGGTCGAGGGCGATGCCGCGACCTCGCGCTCGCATCGCGACACCGAGTTGCTGCGCAGGACCGAGCCGCAGGACCTCATCAAGTACGGGCTGATTCCGGAGTTTGTCGGGCGCCTGCCGGTGATGGGAATTCTCGATGAACTGGACGAAGCGGCGCTGACTGAGATTCTTACCAAGCCGCGTAACGCCGTTCTCAAGCAGTATCAGAGAATGTTTGAGTTTGAGAATGTTCGCCTGCACTTTACGCAGGAGGCCATCGGCGCGGTGGCGCGCGAGGCGCTCTCGCGCAAGGTGGGCGCGCGCGGATTGCGCATGATTCTGGAAGAACTGATGCTCGACCTGATGTATCACCTGCCCAACAACAAGCGCGTGCGCGACATCGAAATCACCAAGGACATGGTCGAGCGCCGCGACCTCTCGCTCTGCCTGCTGGAAAAAGCCGGCTAACGCGGTTCGAAGCAAATTGCGATTATCTTCCCGCCTTCCCGCGTTAGGCGGAATTATCTGTTCGCAGTGAGGATTGCCATCACTTGATAGGTGGTTTCTTGCGTTTCTTCTCTGGTATTTCCTCATCGTCGGAAAATGGCCACGGAACGACAGGAATAAAGTGTGCGATGACGCGCTTGCGTTCGCGCAGTTCAAACGTTTCTCCGGCCTTGAGCAAATCCCATATCAGGCGGGTGTTGCGTAACTGGCTGAGAGTGATCGACTGCATAGCTGTAATGTGACATTGAATAGCTTGCGAATCAACTGGTTTCTACTGTTAGTTCTAGGCTTCGTTCCATATTTGCGACGATTCACGAATGGAAGCCAGAAGCGGAGTATGTGACTAATTCATTTGGACCACTTTTCCAGTCGCCAACCATACATTACATTGAGTTCTTCTGTGCGATGTCTTGTGACCGCTTCAAGACAGGCATACTTGACCATTGGAGCGGCACTCCCTCCCGTGTAGAGATCGTATTCGGCAGAACAATTAGCGTCACGAAACCGAATCCATAGTCGCTGAACATTTTGCAGATTCGCAAGGTTCTCTCTATCCACGACTGTCAGAACTCGACGGTAAAGCTGATTCAACTCTGCATCCGACTTCTCGTAGGCATGATAAAAACAAGCAGTTGTTTCCGCTCCCGATCCAGCTTCCTGACATGGTCCATCTTTCGCATTCGTGTGTTGCGCTGAACAACAACTACCGAAAGCAAGCCATGCGAAGATACACAGCAGGCATATAGCAAGAAATCTAAAACTCATTCTTGTCTCTCCTTTCAATCAGTTATTCATACCTCAGCGCCTCCGCCGGCAGGATACGCGAAGCAGCCGACGACGGATAGAGCGTGGCCAGCAGCGAAATTCCGATAGAAACTACCGAGACAATAATGCCATCGAGCGGGCGCGGGGCGAAGGGCAGCGTGTCGATGGAATAGACTTCGGCGGATAAGTGGATAAAGTGATAGTGTCCGCCGGCCCAGGCGGCGAGGTAGCCGAGCGCGAGGCCGAATATAGTCCCGATAACGCTGATCAGCAACCCTTGCAGCAGGAAGATGCGCCGGACCTGCGCGGGCTGGACGCCGAAGCTCATCATTACGGCGATGTCGCGAGTTTTTTCCATCACCATCATGGTGAGCGCGATGAGAATGTTGAGCGCGGCGACGATGACGATGAGCGCGATGACGATGAAGGTGACCACCTGTTCCAGCTTGAGCGCGCGGAAGAGTTCGCGGTTCTGCTCCATCCAGTTGGTGGTCATGTAGCCTTTGCCCGCGGCTTGCTCGATGGCGTGGCCGATCTGCGGAGCGCGGTCGAGGTCGTCCACCTTGAAGCTGATGACGGAGAGCAGGTCAGGCTCGCTGAAGAGCCGCTGCGCGTCACTGAGGCGCATGAAGGCCATCGCCGTGTCGTACTGATAGAAGCCGGAGTGGAAGATGGCCGCGACGCGGAAGCGCTGATACTTGGGCGCAAGACCCAGCGGCGTCAGCTCGCCCTGCGGGCTGGTGATGAGTACCGTGTCGCCTACCTGCGCGCCGATGGTCTCTGCAATGTCGTTGCCCAGCACTAGCGGCGGATAGGGCGCGTTGATTCCCGATTGGCCTAGATTCTGGCTGGTTGTATTGGGTTCTAGATCGGCGGCCGAGCCGGAAGTGATGGTGCTGAGCAGGCTGCTGACGGTGCGCTCCTCGGCGGGAATGATGCCCTTGATGAGCGCAAAGCCGGCGCGCGGGCCGCGCGAAACCAGAACCTGGCCGTAGAGACCGGGTGCGGCGGCGGTGACGTGCGGAACCATGCGCAGGCGGGTGAGCAGCGGCTGCCAGTCGCGGATGCCGTCGGCCTGAACGCGCATCAGCTCCACCTGCGCGCTGGCACCCAGTAGACGGTCCTGCAAATCGCGCCTCATGCCATTGGTGATGGCGAGCGCAATGACCAGCGCCGCCACGCCCGCCGCTACTCCGGCAATGGAGATGGCCGTGACCACACCCACCACCGCCTGCCTCCTCTTGGCCCGCAGGTAGCGCGCCGCTATGTACAGCTCGAATCGCATTGCTTCTATCTTACTTGCGCGACGGCTTCACTGGTGCTGATTCTTGCGCGGGAATTACTGTCTTGGCAACTCCGACATTTTCGTGACGGTCGTAGACGCGGACGGCGATCAAATGCTCGCTGATATTGCTTTCTGCGGGTACGGGAATCTTCAGATCGTAGTGCTCGCGCTTGGCGTCGGAGAGGCCGCCCACCGGCTCGACGTACTGCCAGGGGCCTGCATCCAGCGAATACTCGGCGCGGGCAATCGGCGAAGATGCATCTTCGCTGTCGAAGGAAATATGCAGCGGCTGCGGACATGGCGTATGTGTGCAAAGGACTACGTCGATTACCGCTTTCAGTCCGCTCACCACCGGCGGCGTGGTGTCCACCTCGAAGCGCTCGCTGATCTTCTCGCCAGTGAGCGCATCGGCGGGCGTGTGTGAAGGCGCGTCAGAGGCGACGACTTTGACCTGATAGCCGCCGTCGGGAACGAGCGCCGCGTCAAAGCTGTACGCCTTGTCGGTGATCTCGTTCTTCAACTGCCGCCAAACGCTCTCGCCATCGCCGCGCAGATAGATCGTGTAGGTCAGATCGTCGCCGTTGTCGTCGTGCGCCGCCCAGCGAACGGTCACAGCGGTGCGGTCCTTGGCCGCCTGCAACGGTGCGGCTCCGCCGTCTAAGCTCATTCCGGCATTCTGGCCTGCGGAAGAAAATGCGACGTTGATCGTCGGTGGCTGGTTGCTCATCTGGCTCTGCGGATTCACGCGCGCGCCGGGAACAACCACCAGTTCGTCCACCACCGGAGCGGCATTGACGGGCAGATAGTTGACGCCCACGCTGCCCAACGAGCCATTTACGCCGAGCACGGCCTTCCATTGCAGATAGCGTCCGGCGGGCGAGGCCACAACGCCATTCTTGAGCGGCTGCCACTCGGTCCATCCACGCACCGGCTGCTCCACATTGCCCGACCGCGTCAACAGCTCATAATGGGCAGAACCCGGCTCAATCTCCACGCGGCCAAAACGGGCCATCGCGCCGGTGTCCAGGATGTCGCTGGCGTACTCGTGCTTGTCGCGCGTTCGCGCCAGACTGTAGATCTTTCCAGTGTTCCCGGTGCCGATGAAGAATACGTCCCCTGCTTCTTCATCATGAAAAGTTGCGAGACTCAAGCCTTGCTGCGCGCCCAGATGCGCAATGTCCTCATATGTGCCATCTTCGCGAATGGCAAAAACGCGCCCGCGATTACCGGTCAGCGCAATCACGCTGTCTTTACCCCACGCCAGCGCATAGACAATCTCATCCTTACCGCTCCACAACTTGCGTGGCGCCTGACCTTGCGCCAGCGCAAAAATCTCGCTGCCATCCGGCACCGTGGCGCTGGTGTTGGCAGCCTGCATCGATCCCGGCGAGACGACCATCATCGTCACCGAGCCGCTTCCTTGCACGGGCAGCGGCGGCAGCGGATTGCGGCTCTTGTCGCCCACGCTGGCCGCGTAGATGGTTCCGTTGACGGCGACGGCCAGCGAGGTGATCTCGCGGCGCGGCGCCTCAAAGAGCACGTAGCCCTTGCCGTCCGGGCCAATCCGATAAACCAGCCCACTGCCATCCGAGCCGGCAATCAGATTGCCCTGCGCGTCCCAGGCCAGCGCGCGAATGTGCTCTTCGTCGCTCTTAAAGAAAAGCTCCGGCTTTGCGCCTTGCTTGCTCACGTCCACGCGATAGACCGCGCCGGGAGCGCCGGTGGCGATGTAGAGCCGGCCCGCCTTGTCGAAGGTCATCTCCCAGATGTAATGGGATTTTTTGTCGGTCTTGTCTTGTGAAGCGCTCTCGTCGATGTGCGCCGCATCGAAGACGAGCGTCGCGTTGCTTTCATCCTGCTTTTTGTCCGCGTCGGGATTCAGCTTGTAAACCTTGCCGCTGGGCAGCGTTGCGGCGTAGAGCGCGCCATCCGGCCCCAGCCGAACGACTTGCATAGCCAGGTCTTTGGTTTCAAAGAGCGTGAACGCCTTGCCGTTGGTGCCGATGCGCAGGACCGTGGCTGGCGAGGCGGTTCCCACATAGGCCGTGTCGCTCTTGTCCACCGCGACTGACCAGACGTAAGTCGAAGGTGTGGTGGCCAGTTCGGTCAGAGCAGGCCCGGTACGCAGATGGCCGTCGCTCGAGAGCGCGACACCTTGCGTCGTACCTTTTTCAAACTCCTCCAGGCGCGACTGGGTCCACAGGTGCGTGCCCTGGGCCGCGGCGATGAGCGAAGCAGCGGCCAGCGCAATCACGGCCAACGCGACAAATCGGAGGGTAAAACGGAGACGGAAGGTAGTCAAAATAGATAGAAACATTCTGTCGTTGAGTCTACTAAAGATCGCTTAAAACCGGCATATTACCGGTGGAGGTGACGAGTGGTGCGCCACCTGCGGTGGGGCAGACGCTCGCTATCCGCTCGCATGGCGTTCGTGGTCTCCCACCCTTGCCGCAAAGAACGCGTGAAGGATGGAGCACCCGGCCGAAAACCATACCTCAGGGGCTAAAGCCCGGTTTAATTTTGGACCTCTTACGGCACGACTGAAGTCGTGCCCTGTTACAAAGCTGACTTTTGAAACACTCTCCGCAAACAGCTCAATGCCGGAAGTGGCGCATACCAGTGAAGACCATGGCCATGCCGAGCTTGTCGGCAGCGTCGATGACGTCTTGATCTTTTACTGAGCCTCCGGGCTGTATGACGGCGGTTGCGCCTGCTGCGGCGATGGCTTCCAGGCCGTCGGAAAAGGGGAAGAAGGCGTCCGAGGCGGCGACGCAGCCCTTGAGCGGCAGAATGGCCTTCATGGCGCCGAACTTGGCGGCATCCACGCGGCTCATCTGACCTGCGCCCACGCCGAGGGTTTGGCCGTCGCGTGCATAGACGATGGCGTTGGATTTGACGTGCTTGCAGACCCGCCATGCGAAGAGCAGACTGCGCAACTCCTCGGCTGTCGGCGGGCGCCAGGTGACGATCTTCAGGCCGGGATCGAGAGCCGTTGCATCGATGCGGCCAGTGTCGGCGTCCTGCATCAAGAGGCCGCCTGATACGTGCTTGACAACCGGCTTGGGCGGCGCGGAGCGCACCTCGACGAGGCGCAGATTTTTCTTGGCCGCGAAGCGCTGGCGAGCCTCGGCGGAGAAGCTGGGCGCGGCGATGGCCTCGACAAAGAGCTTGGCGATCTCCTCGGCAGCGGCGGCGTCCACCTCGCGGTTAATGCCGATGACTCCGCCGAAGGCCGAGACGGGATCGCAGGCGAGAGCTTTGGTGTAAGCCTCGACGATGGTCGCGCCGGTGGCCGCACCGCAGGGATTGGTGTGCTTCATGATGATCGCCGCAGGCTCGTCGAATTCCTGCACGAGTTCCCAGCAAGCGTCGAGATCGACGATGTTATTGAAGCTGAGTTCCTTGCCCTGCAACTGCGTTGCGCCAGCAATTCCCTGCCCTGTTCCATCGGCATAAAGCGCGGCGCGCTGGTGGGGATTTTCGCCGTAGCGGAGGGATTGGGCGAGCAGAAGATTGATACGCAGCGTTGGCACCTGCGGTGCGGCAGACGCCTTCGGCAGGCTATGGTCAGCTGCGGGAGCATCCGAAATCTGGTCGAGAGTGTTAGCGATGGCGGTGTCGTAGGCGGCAGTGGTGGCGAAGGCCTGACGCGCCAGCCGCCAGCGGGTTTCGCGGGAAAGAGCGGCACCGTGGGCGCTTTGCATCTCTTCGATGAGAGATGGGTAATCAGACACGCGGGTGACGATGGCCACGTCCTCGAAGTTTTTGGCCGCCGAGCGCACCATCGACGGGCCGCCGATGTCTATGTTCTCGATGAGGTGACCGAAGGCGACGCCGGGTTGCGCGGCAGTCTTCTCAAAGGCGTAGAGGTTGACGACCACCATGTCGATCGGCTCAATGCAGTGCGCGGCGACGGCGGCCTGGTGCTCGGGATTGTCGCGGATGTAGAGCAGGCCGCCGTGGACCTTGGGATGCAGCGTCTTGACGCGGCCGTCGAGCATCTCGGGAAAGCCGGTCAGTTCGCTGATGTCTTTAACGGCCAAGCCCGCCGCACGTAGTGCCGCAGCCGTTCCGCCGGTGGAGACCAACTCCACGCCAAAGCCGGCCAGTATCTGGGCAAACTCCACCAGGCCGGTCTTGTCGGTCACACTCAGCAACGCTCGCCGAATCCGCTTTTCTGCACTCACCGTCGTACTCCTCTTTGAGGTATTGTCAAGCTCCAGAGTACAACGAATCGCAGGGCTGTGAGCAGACCACATGGTGGTATAGCAGACTGAAGTTTTCACAGGATTGGTCTTTCGCCTGCGAGGTCGTTAGAAATGCTTTAGAGTTGAGGAATGGGAAGTTTCTCCCCCACTCCTGAGCCACAGTATCTGGGACCGGACGAGCGTTTCAATCCGCCGCCCCCGCAGGTGCGCCGTCGGCGTCCGCTATGGACCGTCACGCCGGCGACCTACGCGCTGGTGGGAATCAATTGCCTGGTTTTCTTGGCCATGACGGCGCGCGGGGTCAGCGCCTGGAGTCCTCTTACAAATCAACTGATTCACTGGGGCGCAGATAACGCCGGTGCAGTGTTGCAATACGGTCAGTGGTGGCGCATCGTCACTGCGATGTTCGTGCATGTGGGCATCCTGCACCTGGCAACAAATATGTGGTGCTTGTGGAATTTGGGGCTACTGGCCGAGCCGCTGATGGGTTCGGCGGGCTTGTTGGCTGTGTACATTCTCACCGGCGCTGCGGGCAACCTGTTGTCCACCCTTGTCAACTGGTGGTTGAATTACCCTGAATGGGCAAAATTCCACAGTTCGATGAACATGGAACAGGTTGTGGGAATTTTTCCGGCTGGCGCGGGTGCCTCGGGCGCCGTCTTCGGCATCGCCGGAGCGCTGATTATTCTGCTGAAGTCGCACCGGCTACCGGTGCCTCCGCTGGAACTGAAACGGCTGCGCAAATCGGTGATCTACTTTGCCGTTCTTAACCTGGTGCTTGGCCTCTCGATCAGCTTTGGCACCATGGTGGCTCACTCCGGCCTCAGCATCGACAACATGGCACACCTAGGCGGCTTCAGTTGCGGCTTGCTCTTTGCGGCTCCGATGGTGCCGCGGATCGGCTCGCCTCGGCATCTTTTCGTGGGGCGTCTTCGGATTGCCGTGGGTATGGTTGTAGGTGTGCTGGTGCTCTTCGGGTTCTATCTGGCACAACTGCCGCGTTGAGTAATTTTCACATATCTTGTCATTGGATAGATTGTATCCCACCCTTGCCGCTACAATAAGAACGCGGCGTGAGTACCCAAAAATAAGCCGCTACTTCGTCGCCGTGGCGGCAAATTTTTTCACCATCGCCAGCAGCAGCTTGCGGTCACTCTCATTCAAATTGGTGGAATAGCGGCGAATCTGGGTGAGGAAGCGCAACTCCTCGTCGGAGAGCTTTTGCAGATTGGCCTGCTTGCCCAGCGAGTCGTCGCCGAAGAACTGGGTGATGGGCAGATCGAGCGCATGGGCGATCTTGGAGAGCGTGTCCAGCGAGGGCACGGTATGGCCATTCTCGACGCGCGAGAGATAGCAGCGCAGCAGGCCGGTCTTCTTTTCGATGTCACCATGGGAAAGCCCTTTTTGCAGCCGGTGAGAGCGGATGGCGGTGCCGATCTTCATCATGGAGAGAGTCCTGTTCGACGGCCACCTGCATTTACTTGCGTGGTAGCAATCAATAGATTATTAGCAATAGAGTTAACATGGGCCGCGCCAGAATGCAAGCGCTATTCATCGCTCCCACGGATACAAAGGTAACAGGCAGCTCGCCGGAGGGTCCATTTTGGTTGAAGGCCGCAAAACCGTAAACCTTCGCGGTGCGTGGTCCGTCTGAATGAATACGAGCGCGAAGGACAGGGAGCGTTGATGCGGCGAAGAATCTTGTGGCGGCCAGTGGCGGCGGGAATCATGGCAACGGGCGCGCTGGTTGCCTTGGCTCAGAGTCCGGCCATGACGGCACCGCCGGATGCAACATCGAGCGCAGCCACCGCGCAGACGCCTGCGGCCGCTGGCGGAAGGCTGCACGGCGTGGTCAAGAGCGGAAACATACCGCTTCCCGGCGTGAGCGTGACGGCGCAGAACGCGCTTACCGGCAAGCGCACCACCACCACTACGGACATCACCGGCGCATGGTCGCTGACGATTGCGCAGAATGGCCGCTACGTCATCCGCACGCAGTTTGCGGGCTTTGCGGCAGGCGCGCAGGAGGCGGTGTTGAATGCGGCGCAGCACGAGCAGACGGTGAGCTTTGATTTGCAACTGGCCTCGCGCGCGGCGGCGCAGCTGGAGAACGAGACGGCGAGTCAGCAAGTCAGCCCGCAAGCCATTCGTCAACTGGCGGCGAGCGGCACGCAGAATCTGAGCCTGTTGAGCGCGCTTACGGGTGACACTGAGAGCCAGGGTGACGCGGCAGGAGCGGCTGGGGCGGCGCTGCCCCCGATTGCCGGCAACTCCGACTTCGGCGGCGATTCGGTGGCTATCAGCGGCCAAACGGGAGCGGTAAGCCCGCTGGCGGGAATTGACCCCGACCGCATCCGCGATGCGATTGAATCGCTGCGCGCGCAGGGAGGCTTGCCGGGAGGCGAGGGCGGCGGCAACTTCGGCGGAATGGGCGGAGGCGGTTTTGGCGGAATGGGCGGCTTTGGCGGAGGCGGAGGCGGACGCGGCGGAGGCGGAGCAGGAGGGCGCGGCAACTTTCGCGGCTTCAATCCCGGCCAGCCGCATGGAGCTTTTTTCTGGATCGGCAGCAACTCGGCGCTGAACGCGGAGCCGTTTAACGTGAACGGCCAGTCGCGGCTGCAGCAGCCCTCCTCCGGCAGCAATCGCTTCGGCATCACCTTCATGAGCGCGCCTTACATTCCGGGACACACCAAGCCCAGCGGCAAGGATATGTTGTTCCTTACACTGAGCGGCACGCGCAGTTCGACTCCTTCGGTGCAGACCGCGAACGTGCCCACGGACGGCAGCTTCCCTGGGACATACGACGAACGAACGGGCGACTTCACCGGACAGCCCACTCTATACAACCCCTTCACACTCGCGCCCTACACGAATAACCAGATTCCGGTTTCCAGCGTGAGTGCCGCGCTGTTGAATTACATTCCATTGCCCAACCTGCCCGGCAGCTCGCGCAACTATCAACAACTGACCACGGCGCAGAGCAACTCGACGCAAGCCGGAGTGCGCTATATGCGCAGCCTGGGCAAGAATGCGGCGCTGCCCAGAGGCGGACGCGGCGGAGGCGGCGGCGGGCGCAGAAACCAGAATCAGGGATTGCGGCAGAGCATCAATCTCAACTACAACTGGAGCGACTCGTCGGCGCAGAACGTGAATGTCTTTCCGCAGTTGGGCGGCAACAGCCTCTCGCACTCAAATTCGCTGCAAGCCGGATATACGGTTGGCTATCACAAGGTCACGAGCATCTTCAACGCCAACTGGAATCGCGCCGCCAGCCAGACGACGAACAACTTCACGAATGCGACCGATGCGGCAAAGAACGCAGGCATCATCGGCACGGATAGCTCGCCGCTCAATTACGGACTGCCCGACATCACACTGAGCAGTCTTACCGGACTCAGCGAACAACAGCCAAGCTTCTCGCTGACGCAGACGATCGCAATCTCCGAGACGCTGAGTTGGATTCGCAGCAAGCACAACCTGCGCTTCGGCGGCGACTACCGGCGCGCGCATCGCGACTTTCTGGGCGGCGCCAACGCCACTGGCAGCTTTACCTTCACGGGCCTGTTCACGGAGAACCCCGCCGCTCCCACGACCACCGGCTCCTCGCTGGCGGATTTTCTGCTGGGACTGCCAGAGTCGAGCAGCATTGATGCCACCTCGGCCAAGAGCTACCTGCGCGACAACATCTGGGACGCGTATGCCACCGACGACTGGCGCGCACTGAGCAAGCTCACGCTGAACTACGGCGTGCGCTATGAGTTCTACGCGCCGTATACGGAAAAATTCGGTCATCTGGCCTTTGTGGATACGAATCCGGTGGCGAGTGCGGCTTATCCGGCGCAGTTTTCCGTGATCGACGAAGTACAGTCCGGAGGCACGGGAAGTTACAACGGCAATCTGCCGAAGTCGCTGGTCTATCCCTTTCATCTGGCGGTTGCGCCGCGCGTGGGCATGGCGCTGCGGCTGCCGAAGCAGACCGTGCTGCGCGCCGGATATGGCATGAATTACACCGTTGGGCAATACGCCGCCTTTGCCACGACGATGGCGCACCAGCCGCCCTTCGCCAACGAGCAGACCAACCAGGAAGTCAATGCAAGCGGCCAGCCGACCGCAGCCTGCGCGCAGAGTCTGCCGCCCACTTGCTTCACGCTGGCGCAGGGATTTTCCACGCCGAAGAGCACGGGCAACTACGCGCTCGACCCGCACTATCGCCTGCCGTCTGTGCAGGCGTGGAATGTCGATGTGCAAAAGACGCTGCCCTGGAGCGTGGTGCTGAACGTCGGCTATAACGGCTCGAAGGGCAGCAATCTGGATATCTCCAGCGCGCCGCGCCACTCGGCGAGCAGCCCCGGCACAAACCCCAACAGCCTTCCCTTCAGCTACGAGCAGGCGGCGGCGAGTTCTCGCTTCAATGCAGGAACCGTGCGCGCGAACAAGCGGTTGAGTCACGGCATAGCGCTGGGCGCGAATTATCAGTACGCGCACTCTATTGATAACTCGACCAACTCGGCGCAGAACTGGCAGGAGTTGCAGGCCGAGGAAGGTAACTCCAGCTTTGATGTGCGCCACAAAGTCAGCGGAACTTATCTTTACGAGCTGCCCTTCGGCAAAGACAAGCATTGGTTTACCAGCGGCACGGCCGCGCATCTTCTGGAGGGATTTTCGATTTCCGGAAGCTATACCTTTGCCACCGGCACGCCGCTGACGCCTTACTATCCCGCCGCGATCTCCGACGCCGCGCATAACACCACAGGAACGCTGCGGCCCAATTACGTTCCCGGTGTTTCCGTCACCGCCGGCGCAGGCTCGCTGAAGAAATGGTTTAACACCGCGGCCTTTTCGCAGCCCGCGGCAGACAGCTTTGGCAATGCCTTTGGCAACGTCTCGCGCGGCGCGGTGGCCGGACCGGGAAGTGTGCAGAACAACATGGCTCTGTCCAAAACCATACAACTTGGCGATTTGCGCAGCATGGAGCTTCGCGCCACGGCCAACAATGTCTTCAACACCGTGCAGTACACCGGCGTGGATACGAGCCTGAGTTCGCCGACGGCGGGAGAAGTGACCGCGGCAGGTGCGATGCGCACGTTTCAGTTTACGGCGCGGTACAGATTTTGAAGAGCAGTGAAGAAGTGAATGAGTGAAGAAGTGAGTTGGTCTGAGAGGTTTATGAACAGTTGGGCGCAAAGATTCGGAGCGGTGATTGCGGCGATGGCGCTGGTAATTGCGCAGAGCGCGGCGCAGGATACGACGGCGCAGATTCCGCAGGGCGGCTTTGTGCTCAGGATGAACAGCGAACTGGTGCTGACCAACGTGGTGGCGCGCGACGAGAAGACCGGCGAGCCGGCGCGCGGACTCAAGCAGAGCGACTTCAGCGTATTTGAGAATGGCAAGCAGCAGAAGATTTCCACCTTTGATTTTGAGAGCGTGGAGATGGCCGCGCCGCTCAGCGAGGCGACGGTAAGCGGAGTGGCGTCGGGCAGCTCCGCAAACAAGATTGTGGTTGTGGCCAAGCCGGAGGAGCTGCGCAATCACCGCTTGATTGTGATGTTTTTTGATTTGACCTCGATGCAGCCCGAGGACCTGGATCGCAGCGTGAAGGCGGCGCAGGATTTTTTGCGCACGAAGATGCAGGCGGCTGATCTGGTGGCGCTGATCTCGCTGGGCAACACGCTGAAGGTGGATCAGGATTTTACCGCCGACAAGGATGCGCTGATCAACGAGGTTGCGGTTTACAACGGAACCGAAGGCCAGGGCTTTGCCGAGGGCGCAACGGCCAACACGAATCAGGCAGAGGACGCGAGCGGCTACACGCCGGACGAGAGCGAGTACAACGACCTGAACACCGACCGCGAATTGTTTGCGCTGCGTACCATTGCCAAGTCGCTGGAAAAGATTACCGAGAAGAAATCGCTGCTGTATTTTTCCGGGGGCATCCAGCGCGACGGCATTGAGAACCAGGCTTCTCTGCGCTCGGCGGTGAATGCGGCGGTGCGCGCCAACCTGGCGATATATAGCGTGGACACGCGCGGGTTGCAGGCGGTTTCTCCGCTGGGCGACGCCTCCACCGGCAGCCTGCGCGGCAACGGCGCGGCCAATGGCGGCGCGCTGATGAACAACATGAACGCCAACTTTGCCACGCAAGAGGTGATGGGCACGCTGAGCACGGAAACCGGCGGCAAGGCTTTTCTGGACTCGAATGATTTTGCGCCGGCCTTTGCGCAGGTGCAGCGCGACACTTCGGCGTATTACGCGATTGGTTTTCACAGCTCCAACCCGGCGCGCGACGGACGCTATCGCAAGCTGACGATCAAGATCAACCGGCCCGGCATCAAGCTGGAATACCGTCCCGGCTACTATGCGCCGGCGGACTTCCTGCACGCGGGCAAGGAAGACCGGGAACGCGATCTGGAGGAGCAACTGGCCAGCGACCTGCCGGCCACCGACATGGCCGTTTATCTGGACGCGTTCTACTTCCGGCTGGACGAGAACCGATTTTATATGCCGGTTTCGCTGATTGTTCCGGGATCGCAGATTCCCTTTGTCAAAGGCGGCGACAAGGACAAGGCGACGCTGGACGTTATCGGCACGGTGATTGACGCGGCCAAGCGGCCGATTGGCCATGCGCGCGAGACGGTCAAGCTGAATCTTGATCCGAGCTTGCAGGCGCGGCAGAAGAACATCCAATACACCACCAGCTTCAATCTTCCGCCGGGAAGATATCATCTGAAGTTCGTGGTGCGCGAGAATCAGAGCGGGCAGATGGGTTCGTTTGAAGCCGACGTCACGCTGCCGGAGATGAAGAAGGCGCCGCTGAAGATGAGTTCCATCGTGATGGCGTCGATGCGGCAGCCGAGCAGGCAGAACACTCCGCTGGTGCGCGGCGGGCAGGAGTATGTGCCCAATATCAGCCACGTCTTCCGGCAGGATCAGCACTTGTATCTGCTGTATGAGATCTACGCGCCGGGGCGGGAGAAGCCGACGGCCGACGCGCCGAAGGGAACGAAGCCGGGGATTAATTTGCTCAGCAGTTTGGAGCTGATTCAAGGCTCGACAAAGGTGTATGAGACGCCGGTGGTGCAGGCCAAGGCGATCAATGTGGAGGGGCGCGACGCGGTGGCCGTGGAACTGGATGTGCCGCTGGGCGGGCTGAAGCCGGGAGAGTATCTCTGCCAACTGAATGTGATTGACGACGCGGGCGGGAGTTTTGCCTTTCCGCGGTTTGCGGTGCTGGTGAAGGCGCCGGTTGCTCCAACAACTGCCGCGCAATGAACAGAGCCGTATGAGGTTCGTGGAAACCCAGGTCCCGGAAGCGAGGGACCTGGCGCACCCGGCTTCGACGAACCGATGAAGCGTCTGTCATTTCGCGGTGTTGCACAAGTAAATATCTGCAAGATTTTGAAAATAAAAAAAGGGGGGGGAGGGGTCAGGCCGCGGTTACCTGTGCCGGTGCGGATTTTCCACGGATTGTGGAGAGCGCAACCTGGGCGGCGTAGAGGAGCTTGGTGCCGACCTTTCCATCGATTGCGCTGATCAACATTCCATGAGCGACGCAGGCAACGAAGTTGCGGATGTTTTCCTGGCCGGAGAGTGACGGCATAGCCTCGCGATAGGCACGGCTTGCGGTCTTTGAGGCATCGGTCCAGAATTCTCCTTTGCTTTTTTCAGCCTTGTAGACACGCAGCCATTCGCTATAGCAGTAAGCCACGGCAGGATTCATGGAAGAGTTACTCGAAGTTTCGGTCATGTGGTACTCCCTTCTGATTGTTTTTAATTGTGCGCCAGGAAGGGATAATTATATGCAAAGGCTTTCCGCGCGGGCGGAGGCTCGCTGATTGCTTGCATGGAGTGAGTGGAATCCCATCCATTTGACAAAGAACGTGAAATGGATGGGGCACGGGGCGAGTGAGCGGGTATAGATAAAATAGAAGCATGACACTCACAGCACAGGATCGCGCACGGCGCATCAAGGTAATTCTCTTCGACGTGGATGGCGTATTGACGAACGGCGGCATCTGGATCCTTCCGATTCCGGTGGCGGGAGCGGATGGGACGGTCACGACCAAAATGGTGGAGGCCAAGGGCTACAACGCGCACGACGGCGCGGGGGTGACGCTGGCGCGTCTGGGGGGGATGAAGCTGGGCATCATTACCAAGCGCATCAGCGAGACGGTGGCGCTGCGGGCGCGGGACCTGAAGCTGGAGTTTGTTTACCAGGGCCAAGCCTTCAAGATGCAGGCGGTGCGCGAGATTCTGGCCAAGGAAGGCCTCACGCTGGAGGAGATTGCGTATGTGGGCGATGACGTGATTGACCTGCCGGTGATGCGGGTTTGCGGACTGGCGGTGGCGGTGGCCAATGCGCGGGCCGAGGTGAAGGCGGAGGCGCATTATGTGACGCCGAACCGGGGCGGGGAGGGCGCGGGGCGTGACGCGATTGAGTTTATCTTGGCGGCGAAAGGGATTTTGAAGCAGTGCCAGGAGTCGATGATTGACGAAGGCAACTCGGCTTTGGCGGCGATTGACATTGGCCGGGGCGGGGATTTGAAGTAAGTGTGAACGGGAATCCCGCAATTGCCTCAGGGGCTAAAGCCCGCTTTGTTTTTTGGCACTTACGGCACGACTGAAGTCGTGCCCTGACGCTTTTTGCGAACAGGGAGGGTTTTTGCAACCTGACGAAGAGCAAATGCAGGTCCTTCG